>Ga0070717_10000013_pt1 | contig 228046 bp, 243 predicted proteins | sample LARL113metaG_FD_71366 | JGI IMG/M metagenome (GOLD analysis project Ga0070717, IMG submission 71366) | Corn, switchgrass and miscanthus rhizosphere microbial communities from Kellogg Biological Station, Michigan, USA - LAR L11-3 metaG | ecosystem: Host-associated > Plants > Roots >...
TCTGGGATCGGTGGGTATGACTTGCGGTCGGCGGCGGATCGGGCGTTCGCGTTTGACTATGACGGCAGCGGCAGGTTGGACCATCTGGCGTTGTATCGGCCGGGGACGGGGACGTTCTGGGTCCTCGAGAACGCCGGCGGCCAGTTCGTCGCCGTCTACCGGCGCGGCGATCCCGGGCCCGGAGTCGGCGGGTACGACTTGCGGTCGGCGGCGGATCGGGCGTTCGCGTTCGACTATGACGGCAGCGGCAGGCTCGACCATCTGGCGCTCTATCGGCCGGGGACCGGCACGTTCTGGATCCTCAAGCACACGTAGTCGCCGCGCCGGCCGCGAGCGGCACTTGAGCCGGCGGCGTGCAGAAGCGGACATCCGTCCAGCGCCCTCCTGGACGAACGTCCGCGCGCCGATCCAACCGGCATGGTCGCTCGGAAAGCCGGATTTCGCATGCTCCCGGGGCGTGTGCTTCGCGTCGCGCTCGGCACCGCCTGGATCGCGGGACGCCTCGGGACGGAGGCGCGCGGCGCCGGGGCGCGCCCCCGCTACGGCCTCTTCTTCGAGCGCCACCAGCGGCTCACGCGCACGCTCGCGCTGCTGGCTCTGACCTGGGGCGCGATCTACCTCACCTGGCGCATCGGCTGGACCGGCGCCGGCGCAAGCCCGATCACGTTCACGATGCTGCTCGTCACCGAGCTGTACGGCATCTGGGCGCTGGGCACGCTGACGTGGTTCTCGTGGAAGCGCGCCCCCGTCACGCGGCCGCCGATCGTGAGCCGCCCGAGCGTCGACGTCTACATCTGCACCTACGACGAGCCGGAGGAGGTCGTGCTCGCGACGCTCGCCGGCTGCCGCGCGCTGCGCTACCCGCACACGACCTACCTGCTCGACGACGGGCGCCGCGAGAACATGCGCGCGCTGGCCGAGCTGTCGGACGCCGTCTACATGACGCGCCCCGACAACGCGCACGCGAAGGCAGGCAACATCAACGCCGCGCTGCCACGCACGGAGGGCGAGCTCGTGCTGATGCTCGACGCCGACCACGTGCCGATGCCCGACGCGCTCGACGCGCTCGTCGGCTACTTCGAGGACCCCAGGGTCGCGCTCGTGCAGAGCCCGCACGACTTCTCCAACCAGGACTCGGTCCAGCACTACGCGGTCGGACGCCACGAGCAGTCGCTCTTCTACCACGTCATCTGCCCCGGCAAGGACCGCCACGGCGCGGCTTTCTGGTGCGGCTCCGCCGCCGTCATTCGCCGCGAGGCGCTGCTCGGGATCGGCGGCGTCGCGACCGAGACGATCGCCGAGGACTTTCACACGACGATCCGCATGCAGCGCGCCGGCTGGACCTCGCGCTACCACGACGAGGTGCTCGTGCAGGGCCTCGCCCCGCACGACCTCGACGGCTACCTGCTGCAGCGCGACCGCTGGTCGCGCGGAAACCTCGCCGTCTTCACACTGCCGGAGTCGCCACTGCGCGCGCGGGAGCTGAAGCCGCTCCAGCGGCTCTCCTACTTCGCGTCGCTCGCCGCCTACCTCGCGCCGCCGATGCGCCTGCTGCTGCTCGTGACCCTCGCGCTCGTGCTGTGGGCCGGCTGGCTGCCGATGCGCGTCGACCTCGAGGGCCTGCTCACGCTGTGGCTGCCGGCGCTCGCGCTCAACCTCGGCGCCGGCTCCGCGCTCGCCCGCGGCTACATGCGGATCGCCGAGACCACTCACTACGAGCTGATGACGATGGACATCTACGCGCGCGCCCTGCGCTGCGCGATCGTTCCGGCGAAGACGGCCTTCAAGGTGACGCCGAAGGAGGGGATCGACCTCGGCGGCAGGCGCGCGCTCGCGAAGCTGAAGGTCGCCTGCGTGCTCGCCGCCGTGCTGCTCGCCGGCATCGCGATGCGCGTGCTCGACCTGTGGGGGATCGGGCCGCTGCCGGACCTGCCGCCGATCGCGAAGGTGATCATCCCGCTGCTGGCGCTCGTCGAGCTGCGGCGCATCCTGCGCACGCTCGTGCTCGTCGCCGGCCGCCGTCAGCGGCGCCTCATCTACCGCTTCGAGGGCAATGCGCCGGCGCTCTGCCTCGCACCTGGCGGCTCGATCCCCGGCCGCCTGCGCGATGCGAACGCGGCCGGTCTCGGCCTGCTCGTGACGGCGCCGCTGGAGCCGGGAGTGCAGCTGCCGATCCGCCTGCGCCTGGAGGACAGCGAGGGCACGGCGCGCGACGTGCACGTCATGACGGAGGTGCGCTCGTGCCGTCCGAGCGCCGAGGGCTTCGTGCTCGGCACGCGGATCGTCGAGCTGGAGCCGCAGGCGCGCCTGGCGCTGATGGAGTGGTGCTACGTCGTCTGCAGCCACCAGGAGGTGCGCGGCACGCGTCCCGGCGCACGACCGCTCGCGGAGCCTGCGCAGCCCCTCGCCACGCCGGCGTCCCCGCGGCTGGTGCCCCAGCCGGCGGCGATCCTCGAGCCGGCCCCCGCGGTCGCCGCCTGAGCGGCCGCCCGCTGCCGCTGCCGGTACACCCGACCTTCCTGCCGATAGTCGCGCGTGCGTCGCCAGCGCCTGGGCGCGCGGACCGGCCGGCGCGGGGGCGACGCGAAGAACCGGTTTTAGGCACGTAGCGATACACAGAAATGCTGTTTAATGGGCTGAGATGGTGGCGGCGTGGGGTGCCGGCACCGTGGAGGCTCTTATGGCAGACATCGCAGGATTCGTCACCGAGGTCCAGAGACGCTTCGGAATGCGGCCCGTCGTCCCGCTTGAGTTCCCGATCGAGATCGGCGACATCGGGACGATCGGCAACGACGGCGTGTGGCACCCCATCTCGACCGTCCGGCACACCTTCAACGGCTATCCGGGCCGGGTCCGGCGCACCGCCGGCGGCACCGTGTGGGAGGTCTGCTCGGGCGAGGACGTCAGCTTCGACGTCTACCGCCGCGGCGAGACCTCCAAGCTGATCCCCGTCGCCGCGCACGCGAAGGCGCGCGCGGAGATCACGTTCGACTCCCCGCGCTCGTTCGTGCTCGCCGCGCGCGGCGTCACCGTCCGCACCGCCACCGAGCTGGAGGACCTGATCGACAAGATCCACCTCGCCTACCACACGCGGCGCGAACGCCCCGAGGAGGGGCGCTGGTATCGCGACTTCACGTTCGTGTTCGAGGTCGCCGACGCCGAGCGCTTCACCGCGCTGCTGCCGTGCAACGGCACCGCGCGCGTCGCGATCACGCCGAAGGGCACCGCGGGGCCGCCCGCGACGCCGGGCAAGCTCGCCTCGCTCGTGCGCTTCGGCCCCGGCTCGGAGGATCTCGAGCGAACCAACCAGCGCGACGCGCGCGGGCGCTTCTACCGCGCCTACAAGCTGCGCCCCGAGGTGCTCGCGCGCTGGCGCGAGGAGCCGTGGACGCGCTCGCGCGGCGTGATCTCCTTCGAATGGCCGACCGCGTCGTTCGAGGAGACGTTCGCCGAGGTGTGAGCGCGTCTCAGTGCGTGCGGATCGCAGCGCGGCAGCGCCGCTCGAGCAGGTGCGCCGCGACCCAGAAGCGCTTGAAGGCCGGGTTGCGCGTCTGTCGATGGTGGTAGCGGTAGTAGATCTGCTGCGCGATCACCGCGAGGCGGAAGAGGCCGAAGGTCTCGTAGAAGCTCCAGGCGCCGGTCGCGGCGCCCGTCCGCTCGCCGTAGCGCGCGACGATCTGCATGCGGGTCGGCATCCCCGGCAGGTGCGAGGGCTGTCTGCGGAACAGCCGCCCGGCGAGCCCGTCGTCGGCCTGGACCCAGTAGGCGAGCGAGCTGCCGAGGTCCATCAGCGGATCCCCGATGGTCGCCAGCTCCCAGTCGAGCACGGCGCGCACGCGCAGCGGATCGTGTGCGTCGAGCACGAGGTTGTCGAGGCGGAAGTCGTTGTGGATCGTGCAGGCGCCGATGTCGTCCGGCTGCTCGCGCTCCAGCCAGCCCATCACGCGCTCGAACGACGGCACGTTCCACGTCTTGGCGCGCCGGTAGCGCTCCGACCAGCCGGCGACCTGGCGGCGCACGTAGCCGGGGCCGCGGCTCAGCTCGGCGAGCCCCGCCGCCGCCGGGTCGACCGCGTGCAGCTCCGTCAGCAGGTCGACGAAGCGCTCTCCGAGGCGTTCCATCAGCGCGCGATCGGTGCCGATCTGCGGCGGCATCTGCGCGCGCGGGACAACGCCCTCCACCCGCTCCATCACGTAGAAGTCGCTTCCGAGCACCGCGTGGTCGGTGCACAGGCCGACCATGTCCGGCACATGCGGGAAGACGGGCTTCAGCGCCGCCTGGATGCGGTGCTCTCGCGCCATGTCGTGCGCGGAGGATGCCTTCGTGCCGGCAGGCGGCCGGCGCAGGATCAGCTCGCGCCGGGGATAGCGGAGCAGGTAGGTGAGGTTCGAGGCGCCGCCGGTGAACTGACGCACCTGCGGCGCCCCGCCGCCGAGGTCCTCGACCCCGAGCGCGCGCAGCCAGGCGTCGAGCGCGGCGACGTCGAACGCGTCCTCGTCGCGTACGGCCCGCTCGTCGGGGCGCGGCGCGCTCACTCCGCGACCTCCGCGGCGACGGTCGCGCGCGCCGCGGGCTGCGCCTCCGGCGAGCGCAGCCGGCGCGCGAACGGCAGCCCCGCGAGCGTCGCGAGCGCGAGCAGGCCGAACGCGGGCGCGGCATGGTGGACGAGCGCCCCGACGGGCAGCGCGAGCGCGATCCCGCCGAGGTTGCCGGCCAGCCACAGCAGCGCCGCCGCGGACGCGCCCGCGGCGCCGGCGCGCCGCTCTGCCAGCTCCAGCAGCACCGGCAGCGCCGGCAGCACGACGGCGCCGATCGCCGCGACGAGCACGAACTGCGCAGCGGGCGCGCGCACCGCCGCAAGCACCGCGCAGCAGCTGGCGCAGACGGCGAGCGCAGCGACCAGCGCCGCGCGCTCGGCGCCGCGACGCGCAACCGCCGCCGGCAGCCACGCCGTTCCCGCGACGCCGGCGACGACCGCCGCCACGAGCATCGCGCCGGCGGTCCCGTCCGAGACGCCGAACGGCTCGAGCAGCCCCTGCAGCCAGGTCGTCAGCGCGATGAAGACGCCGAAGCCGACGAACGCGAGCGCGCACAGCGCGCGGATGAAGCGATCACCCCACACCGCGCGCAGCTCGCGCAGGCCGATCGCGCGCTCGAGCGCCGCCGCGCCGGCCGGGCGCGAGCGCAGCGCCACCCACAGCAGCGCCGCGCTCGCCACCGCGAACGCCGCCTCGACCGCCAGCAGCGTGCGCAGGTCCGAGCTGCTGCCGAGCGCCGGGCCGAGCAGCAACCCGAGCAGCAGTCCGACGAACGTGCCGCCCGAGCCGAGCGAGATCGCCGCAGGCCGCGCGGCCGGCTCGACGTACTCGCTCGCGAGCTTCGTGACGGCGTTGAGCACGAACGGCTGGGCGATCGCGACGAGCAGCTGGCCGGCGAGCGCCCACGCGAAGCCCTCGCCGCCGAGGCGCACGAGCGCGCCCGCCGCGGTCAGCGCGGCGCCCGCGCGCAGCATCGGCGCAAACCAGCGGTCGAGCGCCATCCCGGCCGGGATCGCCAGCACGACGTAGAGCAGCGGGAAGACCTCGGCCAGCCAGCCGACCGCGCCCTCGCCGACGCCGTAGTGGCGCGCCGTCGCGGTCGTGATCGGCGCGAACGTCAGCCACAGCACCTGCGTGGCTGCGCCGAGCGCCGCGTAGGCGAGGACGACGTCCCAGCGGTTGCGTGCGGCGGGTGGGCTCACCGCGCCGCAGCGTAGCCCGCGGCGCCGGCTACGGCGCCGGCCTCATGACTGGACGTTCGTTCTAGTGCTGGGACCGGGCGTGCGTGAGGAATCGCGTGGGGCGGTGTCTCAACGGGCAGGAGACCCCGAGAGGCGCGTCCACGCGCCACGCAGGAGGACTGACGATGAGACGAATCGTGCTGCTGCTCGCCGGCGCGCTCGCGCTGGCGCTCGCCATGCCGGGCATCGCCTCGGCGCACGGCCGCCACCACCGGCACCACCACCATCATGCGAAGGCCCACCACGCCCGCACCGAGCACTTCGGCGCCTCCGCGAACACGAACCCGTCGGATCCGGGCACGCCCGGCGACGCCGGCAGAGTCGCGTCGTTCACGAACGGCGTGCTGACGATCACCCTCGCCGACGGCTCGACCGTCACCGGCAACGTGACCTCCGACACGGAGATCAACTGCATGGGCGCGGGCGCGACGGCGTCGCGCGATGGCGGCTCGGGCGATCAGGGCGGCGAGGGCGACCGCCAAGGCGACCAGGGCGACGACCAGGGCGGAGGCGACGACCAGGGCGACCAGCAGGGCCAGGCGCCGTCGTGCGGCACCGCACAGCTCGTCGCGGGCGCGGCCGTCCACGAGGCGATCCTGAAGATCGGTCCAGGCGGCGCCGAGTTCAAGCTCGTCCTGCTCGACGAGCAGCAGGCGGCCTCGTAGAAGCGCCCCCCGGTGGGCGGCGGCCGCGACGTGCAGGCCGCCGCCCCCTCCGCCACCATGAACCCACGATGAGCCCGTCCGTCACCGTCCGCCTGCTCGCGACGCAGAGCGACGCCCGGCTCGTCGAGCTGGCGCGCAACGGCCACGAGCGCGCGTTCGAGGCGCTCGTGCAGCGCTACCGGCGCCCGCTGCTCGGCTACTGCCGGCGCGTCCTGCTGCCGGAGGCGCGCGCTGAGGACGCGCTCCAGCAGGCGCTGCTGCAGGCGTGGCTCGCGCTCGAACGCGGGGACGACGTGCGCGACGCGCGCGCGTGGCTCTACCGCATCGTCCACAACACGGCGCTCAACGCGCTGCGCGGCTCCGGCTACGACTACGCCGAGCTGAGCGAGGCGATCAGCGGCGCCGGCGCGCCGCAGGAGGACCTCGACCGCCGCATTGCCGTGCGCGAGGCGCTCGCCGGTCTCGCCACCCTGCCGGAGCAGCAGCGCGAGGCGCTGCTGCGCACGGCCGTCGAGGGCGCCAGCCACGCCGCCGCGGCGGCCGAGATGGGCCTCAGCGAAGGCGCGCTGCGCGGCCTCGTTTACCGCGCACGCGCGTCGTTGCGCACCGTCGTGACGGCGATCACGCCGATGCCGCTCGCCTCGTGGCTGGCCGGCGCCGCCGGCCACGGCGCCGCCGTCGCGGATCTCGCGGCCGGCGGCGGCTCGGCCGGGCTCGCCGGCCTGCTCGCGAAGGGCGGCGCGGCGATGCTCGCCGCGGGCGTCGTCGCGGCCGGCGTCGGAACGGTCTCCGCGGTCCATCACGTGCGCCGGCACGCCCGCTCCCATCCCGTGCGGCTGACGGGCGCGATGGCGCCCGTCGCGCACGAGCGGGCGCTCGCGCCGGCCGCGGTGCCGCAGATGGTCGCGGCGCTGCGCGGGGAGCCCCGCCTGAGCGCGCGGCGGCACGGCCGCGCGCTCACCCCGGCCGGCTACCACCCGGCCCCCGGGGCGCCCGTCCGCCCGCGCGACGGCGGCAGCGCGGGCGGCGGCGGGGGTGGCTCGCCCGGGCCCGGCTCGTCGAAGGGGGACGACGCCCACGACGGCTCCGGCGGCGGCCCGGGATCCGGCGCGCAGCAGGGGAGCGGCGGCCTGCCGGGCACCGGGTCGGCTCCGCAGCCCGGCGGCGGCGGCGACGGCTCCCGCGACAGCGGCGGATCGGGCGACGGCGGCCACGGCGGCACGCCGTTGGGCGGCCCCGGCGACGGCGGCTCCGCCGGCTCGTCGGGCGGCGGCGGCAGCGGTGGCGACACCGGCTCGCACGGCGACGGCGCGAGCGGGGGCTCGCACGACGGCGGGGGCGGGTCCGACAGCGCGGGCGGCACGGGAACGACCACCACCAGCGGCGGGGACGGCTGACGCGATGGCGCGCCGCGCGCGGCGGTCGCACGGACCGCCTCACCGCCGCCGCTCCGGCCTACATCAGCGGCTCGTCCTCGCCCCGCTGGCGGCGCAGCTCGCGCCGCGCGATCGACAGCTTGTGCACCTCGTCGGGCCCGTCGGCGAGGCGCAGCGTGCGCATGTGCGCGTACATGAACGCGAGCGGGAAGTCGTCGGAGACGCCGGCACCGCCGTGCACCTGGATCGCGCGATCGATGATCTTCAGCGCCACGTTGGGCGCGGCGACCTTGATCGCGGCGACCTCGATGCGCGCGTGCTTGCCGCCGATCGTGTCGACCAGCCACGCGGTCTTCAGCACCAGCAGCCGCAGCATCTCCAGCTCGATGCGCGCCTCGGCGATCCAGTCGCGGATGTTCGAGCGCGTCGAGACCGGCTTGCCGAACGTCTCGCGCTCGTCGGCGCGCTTGCACATCAGCTCCAGCGCGCGCTCGGCTGCGCCGACGGCGCGCATGCAGTGGTGGATGCGGCCCGGACCGAGCCGCGCCTGCGCGATCAGGAAGCCCATCCCGGGGCCGGCGACGAGGTTGGACTGCGGGACCCGCACGTCGGTGAAGCGCAGCTCGCCGTGACCCTCCGGGTCCATGTAGCCGAAGACCGGCAGCGAGCGGACGATCTCCAGCCCCGGGGTGTCGAGCGGCACGAGCAGCATCGACTGCTGGGCGTAGACCGGCGCCTCCAGCTCCGTCTTGCCCATCACGATCAGGATCCGGCATCTCGGGTGCATGACGCCGGTCGTCCACCACTTGCGGCCGTTGAGGACGAAGTCCTCCCCGTCGCGCTCCATCCTCAAGGAGATGTTGGTCGCGTCGGAGGAGGCGACGTCGGGCTCGGTCATCGCGAAGCCGGAGCGGATCTCGCCGTCGAGCAGGGGCGTCAGCCAGCGCTCCTTCTGCTCGTCGTTGCCGAACTGGTGCAGCACCTCCATGTTGCCGGTGTCCGGCGCCGAGCAGTTGCACGCCTCCGAGCCGATGAACGTGCGCCCGAGCAGCTCGGCGAGCGGCGCGTACTCGAGGTTCGTGAGGCCGGCGCCGTGGTCCGGATCGGGCAAGAACATGTTCCACAGCCCGCGCCGTCGCGCCTCCTCCTTGAGCTCCTCCATGACGGGCGGGTGCACGTGCGGCGACTCGCTCGCGCGCACCTGCTCGACGTAGACCTGCTCGGCCGGATAGACCTGCTCGTCGAGGAACGCCTGCAGTCTGCCGCGGAAGTCCTTCGCGCGGTCGCTCGGCTCGAAGTCCATCAGGCCTCCTGGGTCTCGGATCCCACCCGGCCCCGCGGGCCCGGCACGTTGCGGAACTGGAACGCGGCCGGCTCGCGGCCCTGCTGGACGAACCAGCACTCGCCGGTGACCGCGAGCGCGAACAGCCGCACGACCGTCTCGGCGACGACCTCCGCCGGGATCAGCTCGAAGCCGGCGGCCTCCAGGCCCTCCCGGATCGGCGCGGTCATCGCCGAGACGGCGAAGCCGGGGCAGACGGCGTTGAAGCGGATCCCGTCGAGCGCGAGCGAGGGGCCGAGCGACCGGGCAAGGCCCACGACCCCATGCTTGTTGGCGGCGTAGAGCGGCTCCATCGGGACGGCCGTGAGGCCGGCGAGCGAGGCGGTTGCGACGATCGCGCCGCGGTCCGGTCCGGGATTGCGCCGCAGCGCGCCGAGCACCGCGTGCGTGCCGAACACCACCCCGTCGAGGTTGACCCCCATCGCCCGGCGGTAGGCGGCGAGGTCGAAGTCCTCGCCGAGGCCGCAGCCGCTCGTGACGCCGGCGTTCAGGTGCGCGAGGTCGAGTCGTCTGCAGCGCTCGAGCGCGAACGCCACCATTGCGCGGTTCGCGTCCAGGTCGGAGACGTCGGCGGCGACGAAGTGCCCGCCGACGTGTGCGGCGACCTTTTCGCCGGCGTCGGCGTCCACGTCGGCGATCACGATCTCCGCGCCGGCCGCCGCGAGCGCCAGCGCGGTCGCCCGTCCGAGCCCGCTCGCGCCGCCCGTGACGAGCGCGACGCGGTCGCGCAGGACGGACAGATCGACGCTGGTGCTGAACGCGCTGGCCACGACGCGTACAGTCTGATCGTGGAGTCGAGCGAATGCGCCGGCACCGACGTGTCAGCAGACGGACCGCATCGGGCCGTCGCCCGATGGTCGGCGTGCAAATCGCTCAATAGGCTCGGCCAGCCTGCCGAGGAGATTCCGAGAGGCAACGTGACGCGCAGGGACGTCAGCCAACAGCCCATCGCTTCCCGCCGGCGCCCCCGGGCGTGGGGTCGCCCCATCCTCGGGCTCCTGCTCCTGCTCGCCCTGCTGGCGCTCGCGCCGGCGAGCGCGCTCGCGGCTCGCCATGTCCGCCACCGCGGCGAGCACGCAGGCTACGCGCACATGCGTGCGGCCCACGCCCGCGCGCATGCGTCGGCGGTCCGCGTCGCGGCGACCGATCCCGCCACGACGGATCCGTCGCCGTCCACCGGCCCCTCCGCTCCGACGGATCCGTCCACGACGGTCGCGTCCCCGATCGAGCCGACCCCGCCGGCGACTCAGGCGCCGGTCGACCCGGCGCCTTCGACCGATCCGGCGCCGCCGGCGACTCAGGCGCCGGCCGACCCGGCGCCTTCGACCGATCCGGCGCCGCCGGCGACTCAGGCGCCGGCCGACCCGGCGCCGCCCACCGATCCGGCGCCGCCGGCGGACCCGGCGCCCTCGGATCCGGCTCCTGCGCCTGCGCCTGCGCCGTCGGATCCGGCTCCTGCGCCGTCGGACCCGGCGCCTCCCACGGACTCGGCACCTCCCACGGCCCCGGCGCCGGCCACCCCCGCGCCGAGCGATCCCGGCCCCGCGCCCAAGCCGGAAGGGCACGCCCCGCCGCCCGCGGACCCGACGGTGACGACGGCGGCGCCCGCATCCACGACGGCCGCGACGGCGCCGCCGCTCGCCACCACGCCGCCGCCCGCCGCCGCCTCGCCGCCGTCCCCGCAGCGGCAGTCGAGGCCGGCTCAGGACGCCGGAGCGGCTGCGAAGGCCGTCAGAGACGCGCTTGCGAGACTGGGGATCGGCAGCATCGTCGTCGCGCCTGCGGGGGTCGACGGCGCGACCGCCGCCTCCGCGAGCGCGGTGCCCTCGCAGGCATGCGCTCCGGACGTCCCGTGCGTCTCGATCGGCCCGGACGCCGCGACCGGCTCGGTCGCCGGCCGCTCGGTCGCGCATCCTCGCCATGACGCTGGCGCCCCGCCGCAGCTGCGCGGCCCGCCGGCTCCGCTCGAGAGCCCGTCCGCGCCGCTCGCGACGGCGGCCGCCGCGGCCGCCGGCGCCGCCGGCGCCAGCGGCGCTCGCGACTGCGCGATCGCGTTCGACGCCGTCGTCGTCGAGCTGCCCGACGGCGCGCTCGTCGTCGCGGTCGATCGCTGCGCCCCCGTCGCACCCGCCGTCGAGAGCGACGGCGCCCGCGCTCCTCCCGTCGCCTGACGCGCCCGCACGAGCCGCCCGTCCGGTGCGGCTCCCGTGACGTCAGGACCGACAAGGAGGACATGTTCGATGGTCGCCACCAACGACCGAATCCATCGCATCACCACCGCCCGGCGCGACCGCATCACGCGCTCCTCGCGCGTGCGGCTGCTCGCGCGGCAGGTCGCCGCCGAGGAGTACCAGGTCGACGTCGACGCGCTGGCGGAGGCGATCGTGCGGCGCGCGCTGTTCCACCGCGGCGTGCGCGAGGAGCTGATCGCCGAGCGGGCTGCGCGCAGCGACGCATGACACCCAATCGAGGACGGCGGGGCGGCGCTCAGGCTGCTTCCGCCGGCGGCCGGGCGGCGGTCGCGCTTCCACGCCTCAGGGCGAGGTGCGCGAGCGTGACGCCGAGCGCCGAGCCGGCCGCGCTCACGGCCACGATCGCCGGCTCCGGGGCGCTGAGCGCGAAGAAGCGGCGCGTGAGCGGCAGCACGAGCATCGCGACGTACCCGGCGCCCAGCAGCCCGCACAGCGCGGCGACGAGGCGCCGGCGGCCGGGGGAGCCGGCGGCACTCGCGTCGGCGCCGCGCTCCAGCAGCGCTACGAGGTACAGCCCCACGACGACCAGCACGGACGTCGCGACCGTGCGCGCGTCGACCGTCGCGAAGCCGAGCAGCTCGAGCGCGAGCAGGTAGGAGGCGATCACGCCGGCGGCCAGCGCCAGGCCGCCGGGCACGGCGAAGTGCGCGACCTCGCGCAGGAAGCCCGCAGGCTCCCAGCGCCCCGTGCTCGGCGTGAGCGCCAGCACGAACGCCGGGATCCCGATCGCGAACGAGGACGCGAGGCTGAGGTGGCGCGGCAGGAACGGGTAGGCGACCGTCGAGACGCCGAGCGTGACGACGAGCACCGCCGCGAACACCGACTTGCTGACGAACAGCTTCGCGACGCGCTGCACGTTGCGCAGGATCTGGCGCCCCTCGGCGACGAGCCGCGGCACGACCGCGAAGTCGCCCTCGACGAGCACGAGGTCGGCGACCGCGCGCGCCATCTGCGTGCCGCTGCCCTGCGCGAGCGCCAGCCGCGACGCCTTCAGCGCCGGCACGTCGTTGACGCCGTCGCCGACCATCGCGACGTAGCGCCCCTGCGCCGCGAGCGCGCGCACGAGCCGCCGCTTGCCCTCGGGCGAGACGCGTCCGACGACGGTCGCGCGGGCGGCCAGCTCCGCGAGCGCCGCGTCGTCGTCCGGCAGCTCGCGCCCGTCGAGCGCGACGACCTCCTCCTCGCCGGCGATCCGCAGGTCGCGCGCGATCGCCGCGACGGTCGCCGGCGCGTCGCCGGAGAAGACCTTGACCGCGATGCCCTGCGCGCGCAGGAAGGCGAGCGTCTCGCGCGCGTGCGGGCGCAGCTGCTCGGCCAGCAGCGCGAGCCCGAGCGGCTGCAGGCCCGAGGGCGGCACAGCCTCCGGGCCGCGCTCGGCGATCGGCTCGGCCGTCGCGCAGAGCGCGATCGTGCGCCGGCCCGCCGCCATCTCGGCGTCCGCCCGGCCGCTGAGCGCGGCCCCGAGCGGGAGCGCCTCGGGCGCGCCGAGCACGTACGTCACGCCGTCGAGCCGCACGGCGCCCCAGCGCCGGCGCGAGGAGAACGGCACGCGGTCCTCGGGGATCGGCGCGGCGGCGTCGCCGTGGGCGAGCGCGTCGAGCGTCTCGTCGCCGCGCTCCCAGCAGGCGGCGTAGCGCGCGAGGCGCTCGCGCAGCGCCGCCTCGTCGTGCTCGCCCTCCGCGCTCGGCACGAGCCCGACGAGCCGCAGCGAGCGCTCGGTCAACGTCCCGGTCTTGTCGCAGCAGACGACGTCGACCGACGCGAGCGACTCGACCGCGTTGAGCTGCTGGGCGAGCACGCCGCGCCGCGCCATCCGCAGCGCCGCGACCGCCATCGTCAGCCCGCTCAGCAGCAGCAGCCCCTCCGGCACGAGCGCGAGCACGCCCGCGACGGCCGTCGTGACCGCTCTGTGCGTCGACTCGCTGCGCACGACGAGGACCGTCACGAGCAGGATCCCGAGCGGCACCATCACCGCGACGAGCACGAGCAGGAGGCGGTTGAGCGCGTGCTCGAGCGGCGAGCGCGGATGACGGAAGGCGCGGGCCTCGCCGGCCACGCGCTCGGCGTAGCTGGCGGCGCCCACCGCCTCCACGACGTAGGCACCGGCGCCCTCGGCGGCGAACGAGCCCGAGCGCAGACGCTCCCCGGGCGCGCGCGCGACCGGCGCCGACTCGCCCGAGAGGATCGACTCGTCCAGCTCCAGGCCCTCCGCGGCGCTGAGCACGCCGTCGGCGACGACCTGGTCGCCCGCCTCCACGCGCACGAGATCGCCCGGCACGACCTCGTCGACGTGCAGACGGCGCACCGTCCCGTCGCGCACGACGCTCGCCGTCGGCGCCACCAGCGCCGCGAGACGGTCGAGCGCGCGCTTGGCGCGCAGCTCCTGTCCGATCCCGATCGCCGTGTTGGCGACGAGGATCCCGAGGAACAGCGCGTCGCGCCAGTCGCCGAACAGCAGCGTCAGCGCGCCCGCGACGGCGAGGATCGCGTTGAAGACGGTGAAGATGTTCGCGACGACGATCGAGCGGTAGGAGCGGCTCGTCGCGACCGCGCGCGGCGGCGGACGCTCCGCCAGACGCCGCGCCGCCTCGCGCTCGCTCAGCCCGGCGACTGCGCGAGTGCTCGCCGCGTCCTCCGTCGCCGCGCTCCTATGCCCGTCCGGCCTCGCGCGCGGCCTGCTCGGCGGCAACGAGCTGCTGCTCGACGAGCGCGAGCCCGCTGTCCCAGAAGCCCGGGTCGGCGAGGTCGATCCCGACGATCCGCCCGAGCGCCTCCGGGGCCATCGAGCCGCCGGCCGAGAGCAGCCGCAGGTAGTCAGGCACGAAGCTCGCGCCCTCGTCGCGATAGCGCTGGAAGACGGACAGCGCGAGCAGCTGCCCGTACGCGTACGCGTAGACGTAGCCGGGCGAGTTGACGAAGTGGGGGATGTAGGACCACCATGTGCGATAGCCGTCGGTCATCTCGACGGCGTCGCCGAACAGCTCCTCCTGCGTCTCGCTCCACAGCTCGGCGAAGCGCTCGACCGACAGCTCGCCGCGCTCGCGGCGCTCGGTGTGGACGAGCTGCTCGAAGCGGTGCATCGCGGTCTGGCGGAAGACGGTCGCGATCGCGCCCTCGATCGCCTCGGCGAGCAGCGCGAGGCGCGACTCCGGCGTGCCGGCGGCCTCGAGCAGGCGCCCGAACACGAGCGCCTCGCCGAACACCGAGGCCGTCTCCGCGAGGGTCAGCGGCGTCGACTGGTGGAAGACGCCCTGCGGCGCCGCCAGCGCCGCGTGCACGCCGTGGCCGAGCTCGTGCGCGAGCGTCAGCACGTCGCGGCGGCGCGAGGTGTAGTTGAGCAGCACATAGGGGTGCGCGGAGGGAACCGTGTAGGAGCAGAACGCGCCGCCGCGCTTGGCCGGACGCACCGGCGCGTCGATCCAGCGCTCGTCGAAGAAGCGCCGGGCGAGCGCGCCCAGCTCGGGCGAGAAGGCGCCGTAGGCGTCGAGCACCAGCTCGCGTGCGTCGGCCCACGCGAAGCGCTCGTCGGCGGTCGCGACGGTCGCGGCGCGGTCGTAGTCGGCGAGCCGCTCGACGCCGAGCAGCCTCGCCTTCAGCCGGTACCAGCGCTGCGGCACGTCGTAGCGGGCGCGGACCGCGCTCACGAGCGCCTCGACCGACTCGTCGCTGGACTCGTTGGCGAGGTTGCGCGAGGCCAGCCAGTGCGGATAGCCGCGCAGGCGGTCGTCGACCGCCTTGTCGTGCAGCAGCGTGTTGTAGATCGAGGCGCGCGTGCGGATCCCCGGCGCGAGCGCCTCCGTGACCGCCTGGGCGGCGATCCGGCGCTGCTCGCGGTCGGGGCCGGAGAGGCGCGCGAGCGCCTGCTCCAGCGAGACGGTCTCGTCCGCGTCCGGCAGCGCGACCTTCGTCGCCGACATCAGCTCGGCGAACAGCCGCGTCCAGGCGCCGCGCGCGCTGATCGCCTTCTCGTTGAGGATCCGCTCCTCCGGCTCGCTGAGCAGGAAGGGGCGGTAGCGGCGCTCGCTGCGCAGATGGTGGGTACAGAAGGCGAGCGCGGGATCGGCCAGCAGCGCCTCGGCCTGCACCTCCTCGAGCGTCGCCCACGCCAGCTCGAAGAACAGCAGCGTCGTCTGGATCGCGGTTGCGCGCTCCTGCACGTGCTGGAGCAGGGCGCCGAATCCCGGGTCGGCGGTGTCGACCGCGAAGCGCAGCGAGGCATAGGAGGCGGCGCGGCCGACCAGCTCCGTGATCGCCGCGAGCTCCTGCATCGCGGCGCCCAGCCCCGCGGCGTCGAGCTCGGCGACCTTGCCGACATGCTGGGCCGCGAACGCGTCGGCGCGGGCGGTGGCCTCGTCGAGCAGCGCGCGCACGCCGGCCTCGCCCCCGCCGCGCACGAGCGGCTCGAGGTCCCACGCGACGCCCGCGGCCTCGGGATCGTCGGGCTCCGGGATGGCGGACACGGTGGCGCTCATCGAGCCCAGCAGCTTAGTCGCAGCACCTGCCGCGTGGCCGCCGCCGGCGCGTTCCGCATGCGGATCTGCTTCCATTTGCAGGCAAGACCGAATACCAGCCGAGTCTCCGCCGTCCCCGACGGCGGAGAGCGGGGGACCCAACCGGATCGCGGGCGTTCGCGATCCACGGGGCGAATCGCAGCCGGCACGCCGAATCCCACGGGTGCTCTGGCCGCGTAGCGCGATCTTTCCGCGCGAGCCCGACAGCTCACCCCGTAGGCGCACGAAAGAGCCAACGGAGGTCCCATGTCCACCCGCCTCGCCGTCGTCGCTGCGCTGCTCGTGCTCGCGCTGGCCGCGCCTGCCGGCGCGCACGCCGCGGCATTGAAGGAAGGCAGCCGCGGCCCCGTCGTCGTCGAGCTGCAGCGCAAGCTGCACGTGCCGGCCGACGGCGTCTTCGGCCCCCAGACGACGCATGCCGTGCGCCGCTTCCAGCGGCGCGAGCATCTGACGGTCGACGGCGTCGTCGGTCCGCAGACGGCGCAGGCGCTCGGCCTCGACCTCGCGGAGGGCCGCAGCGCCGGCGGCGGCCGTCGCGTGCGGATTCCGGCCGCGCTCCGGCGCATCGCGCAGTGCGAGTCGGGCGGCGACCCGCGCGCCGTCTCGCCCGACGGGACCTACCGCGGCAAGTACCAGTTCGATCGCGCGACGTGGCGGGCGATGGGCGGCCATGGCGATCCCGCGCGCGCCTCGGAGGCGGAGCAGGACCGGCGCGCGCTCGCGCTCTACCGCCGGCGCGGCACGTCGCCCTGGCCGGCCTGCGGCGCGGCTGCCTGAGGCTCAGGCGGTCGGCGCCGCCTCGGCGGCGGCGCGGGCCTCGTCCGGGTCGCCCGGCGGATCGCCGCGCAGCAGCCAGGCGCCGTCTTCGCGCCGCCCGACCAGCCCGCGGCGCGAGAGGTCCGAGAGCGCGGTCGTCACCGAGGGCCGCTGGGCGCCGACGAGCCGGCCGAGCACCTGGTGCGTGAGCGGCAGCTCGAGCACGACGCCGTCGGGGCTGACGCGGCCCCAGCGGTCGGCAAGGCCCCAGAACAGCAGCTCCAGGCGCGCGTCGACGCGCGTGAGGTGGCTGGTCGCCTGGTTCGTCGCCAGCTCGAAGGAGCGGCGCACCGCGCGCGCGACGACCGCGCTGACCAGCTCCGGCCAGCGGCCCATCACCGCCGCGATGCGCCGGTCGAGCACGGCCAGGCGCACCGGCTGCAGCGCCGTCCACGTCACGACGGGCTTGATGGTGAGCACGTCGCGCTCCCAGTCCCACGGGCGCAGCAGGTCGCCGCGGCCGATCAGCTCGGTGCAGGTGGCCTGGGCGATCGTCACGTCGCGCATCAGCAGGCCGTCGAGCACGAGCAGGCCGAGGCTGCCGGCGCCGCCGTCGGCGGGGAAGGTCGGCTCCCACATGCCAGGGGGGACGAGCTCGACCGCCGCGATCGCATGGCGCGTCGCGAGCTGGACGCTGGTGGGATCGAGGTCCGCGGCCAGCTCCGGATCCTCCTCGAGGACGCGGACGAAGGCATTTCCCGCTGCCATGCGATACAGCGTATTGGTGTTGGCGTTTTTATGCCAGATCGAACCGAGATCGGCGGCGCGTCAAGCCCCCGAGGTCATTGCCGGTCAGAACGCGAACCTGGGAGTGGAGCTTTTTGCCCGCCGGCGGAAGAAGCGGCAAGGGCCCGTCAGTCGCGCGTCAGGAGCCGCACGCGCAGGTGCTCGCCGTCGACCGCCCCCGTGTGCTCGACGGCGAGCGCGTCGGTCAGCCGCTCCAGCAGCGGACCGAGGCCGGGCAGCTCGGTGTCCTCGACGAGCCGCTGCGCCCCGCCGGGCGGGAACATCCCCACGAGCAGGTCGAAGCCGCCGTCGTGCTCGTCGATCGCGACGCTCAGCGTGCCGTCGGCGACATGCGCCGGCGCGGCGCCGGCGATCGCGTCGCTGACGATCTGCGCGTCGGACAAGCGGTCGATCGAGAAGTCGGCGCGCGCCGCCACGAGCGAGACGACGCGCCCGAGCACCGAGGTCGTCCGCTCCGGTGGGCGCAGATGCAGCACGATCTCGTCGGGGGGCGGAGCTGGCTCGGTCGACGGCTGGACCGCCAGCGGCGGCGCGTCTCCGTCGGCGAGGTCGAAGGCGATCCGCACCTCGGTGCCGTGACCGCCCGCGACCAGCCCGAGCTCGTCCGAGAGCGAGGCGATCAGCGCGAGCCCGAAGCCGAGCGGGGCGCCTTCGTCGCGTCCCGGCAGCGGATGCAGCCCGCTGCCGCGATCTCGCACGCCCAGCACGAGGCGACCGCGCTCGACCGCCATCGTCACCTCGAGCGGGCCGGCCTGCTCGCCGTAGGCGTGGACGACGACGTTCGTGCACGCCTCGGTCAGCGCGATCTTCATGTCGGCCGCGCGCGCGGGGTCGACGCCCAGCTCGTCCGTCAGGCCGGCGAGCGCCTGGCGGACGAGGGCGACGTTCGCCGGCAGCGCCGGCAGCGCGAGCCGCACCTCCGGGTGCAGCCCGTCGTCGAACGTGCCCGCGGGCTCGCGCGGGCTGCCTGAAGAGGACCGGATGCCTACGCCGTCGCTCACGTCACCCCACCGTATGTGCGCTCCCCAGCATCGCCAAACGTGCAGTCGCCGGTCTGGTCCGGCTCCTCGCGTGCGTGGCTGTCGACGGTCAGCATCCGGTCATATTCTCTCAGCATGGAGCTTCATGGGCCGTCGTTGACGTTGCGCTACGCCACGCCCGACGACGCGCGGTCGCTGCTGGAGCTGGGCTCCGACCCCGAGGTCACGCGCTTCTTCTCGTGGGGTCCGTACATGCGCGTCGAGGAGCCGGTCTCCTACATCGTCGGGCTGGCGGACCGGCGGGAGCGCGGCGAGCAGCTCGACCTGTTGATCGTCCACCGCCTCGACGGGCCGATCGGCGTCGTCGGACTTGCCGAGCTCTCGCGCCGCGACCGCCGCGCGGTGATCGGCACATGGCTGGGCCGGCGCTGGTGGGGCAGCGGGGCCAACCGCGAGACGAAGGCGCTCGTCGCGCATCTCGCGTTCGTCCACCTCGGCCTCGAGCGCCTCGGCGCCTACGCCGACGTCGAGAATGTCCGCTCGCGGGCGGCGCTGGAGCGGCTCGGCTTCGTGCACGAGGGCCTGCTGCGGCGCTGGCACCGCCACGGCGCGACCGCGCACGACGTCCACGTCTACGGGCTGCTGCGCGAGGAGTGGGCGGCATCGCCGCTGGCGGCGGTGCCCGCCCGGCTGGAGGGCGAGCCGCCGCCGTCGGCGTTCGTCATCGGATCCGGCGCGCCCGCTCAGTTGGCGAGCGGTGGAGCCGCCGGGGGCGCTGCGGAGGCAGCCGGCGCACCGTCGTCGTCGGGCGAGAACGGCGGGTAGGTCTCTGTCACCAGCAGCTGGTAGGCCGACGCGCGCGCCTCATAGGCAAGCGTGAAGCGCATCACGTCGTAGATGCCGCGCGGCAGCTTGCCGGTGATCACGATCACGAGCCACGCCAGCACGCTGATCGCGCGCGAGACGATTTGCACGAAGTACAGGACGATGACGATCGGGATCACGAGCACGATCCGGAGCAGCGTCTTGACGCGGCTGTAGTGCTCCAGCGGCGGCGCGATCCGCAGGCGCACCGGGTACTCGGGGCTCTCCTCGCCCCCGAACGGCGGGAACGCGTCCGTCATGAGCAGCACGAACCCGTTCATGCGCGTGGCGAAGCGCAGCGCCATGCTCACGCCGTTGTAGAGCGGCTCCGGGTAGCGCCCGGTGAAGACGATCGCGAACCACGCGACCACGACGCAGACGAACGCGACGAGACCCCAGAAGATCGCGACGACGAGCCACGGGATGGCGAGGATCAAGCGGAAGAACGTCGAGAGCCGGCTGCGCCGCTCGACGTAGTCGGCCTCGTAGACCACGGGATACATGACGGCGGGCACCTCCTGCGGTGCGGGTCAGGGGCTGGTGCGCGCGGTATCGAACCAGGTGCGGCGGCGGAACTCGTGAAGATCCGCACATGTACGGCCGCTCAGCTGCGGCGCTGCTCCCAGCTGAAGCCGCGGATCGCGAGCACGACGCCGAGCACGGTCCAGACGGCGAGCACGCCCAGCGCGGACCACGCGTCGCCGATCCCGCGCCCGCTCACCATCGCGTCGCGCAGCCCCTGCACGAGGTGCGCGAGCGGCAGCGCCTCCGCGATCCCCTTGAGGAAGGCCGGGTCGTGCGCTGCGTCGATCGAGACGAACACGACCGGCAGGAAGATCATGTTCACGTAGACGGTCGCCGCCTCGAACGTCGGGATCGCATGCGCGAGCGCGACGCCGAGCGAGGCGAAGCAGACGACGCCGAGCACGACGAACAGCACCAGCTCGCCGAGGTCCTTGGGCCATTCGATCCCGTAGAGGAGCTTGCCGGCGACGACGATCAGCACGATCTGGATCGCCGTGTTCGCGACCGCGTTGCCGGCGATCCCGAGCAGGTAGGCGCCGGGCGGCAGCGGCGTGCCGCGCATGCGCTTGAGGATCCCCTGCTCGCGCAGGAAGACCATGTTGTAGGCGAGCGCGCTGAAGGTCGTCGCGAGCACCGCCATGCCCGCGATGCCGGGCACGATCACGTCGCGGTCGCTCTGCTTCGTCAGGACCGCGCACAGCAGCACGAGGAACAGCAGCGGCAGCAGGAAGTTGAAGAAGGCGGCGCTCGGGTTGCGCCAGAACATGCGGCGCTCGAGGCGGAACTGGCGCCACGACAGCGCTACGAAGCTGTGCGACTCAGCCATCGGCCGTCAGCTCCAGGTAGACGTCCTCGAGCGTCGGGCGCGTGACGCTGAGCGCCTCCAGCCGCTCGCCCCGCGCGAGCGCCGCGGACGTCAGCTCGTGCAGCAGCGCCGTCGGGTCGTCCGTCTCGCGCTGGTTCAGGAGGCCGCTGCCGTTGCGCCACGCGACGCGGTAGCGCGCCGCGCCGGCGCCCGCGCCCAGCTCGGCCGGCGCGCCCTCGACGAGGATTCGCCCGTCCTTGACGATCGCGACGCGGTCGGCGAGTGCCTGCGCCTCGTCGAGGTAGTGCGTCGTCAGCACGATCGTCTTGCCGAGCGCCTTGAGCGAGCGGATCGTCTCCCACGCGCCGCGGCGCGCCGCCGGGTCGAAGCCGGTCGTCGGCTCGTCGAGGAAGATCAGCTCCGGGTCGCCGATCAGCGCAAGCGCGAGGTCGAGCCGGCGCAGCTGGCCGCCCGAGAGCGTGCGCGTGCGCGCCTCCTCCTTGCCGCGCAGCCCGGCCAGCTCGACCACCTCCTCGACGCCGCGGGGGGCGGGATAGAGGCCGGCGAAGTGGCGCAGCGTCTCGCGCACGGTCAGGTGGCGGTAGACCCCCGTGCTCTGCAGCACGATCCCGACGCGCGCGCGCAGCTCGCGCGGGCGCAGCTGCGGGTCGTGGCCGAGCACCGTCACCTCGCCGTCGCCGCGGTCGCGGTAGCCCTCGAGGATCTCGACGGTCGTCGTCTTGCCCGCGCCGTTGGGCCCGAGCAAGCCGAACACCTCGCCGCGACGCACCGAGAAGTCGATCCCGCGCACCGCCTCCAGCTCGCCGTAGCGCTTGCGCAGGCCGCGGACCTCGATCGCCAGCTCGTCGTTCACGAGCGCCCATGATGCCTCAAACTGCGCGTTCGGCCCTCTGTCCCTCTCGTCCAGTGCGCTGCGCCTGCATCGACATCGGCTCCAACACGACGCGCCTGCTCGTCGCGGATGTCGGGCGCGCGGGCGGCGGCGCGCCGCTGGTCGCGCCGCTGCTCGAGCGCCGTGCGTTCACGGCGCTCGGGCGCGCCTGTCGCGTGGACGCCCCGCTGCCGGCGGCGGCGCGTGAGGCGCTCGTGCGGATCGTGCGCGAGCAGGTGGCGGAGGCGTACTCGCTGGGTTCCGAGACGCTGCGGGTCGTCGCCACGGCCGCGCTGCGCCGCGCTGCCGACGGTCTCGCCACGTGCCATGCGCTGGCGGCCGCGGCCGGTGCGCCCGTCGAGCTGCTGAGCGAGGTCGAGGAGGCGCGGCTGGCGTTCGCCGGGGCCACCTGCGACCTGCACGACGCGGCCGCCGGTCCGCTCGCCGTCGTCGACGTCGGCGGGGGCTCGACCCAGCTCGTCGTCGGCACCTGCGCGGCGGGCGCCGCATGGTCGCGCTCGCTGCCGCTCGGCACGGGCGACCTGACCGCGGCGCACCTGCGCGCCGATCCGCCGGCGGCGGCCGAGCTGCTCGCGCTGCGGGCGGCGGTCGCGCAGCTGCTCGCCGGCGTCGTCGCGCCGCCGGTCGTGCGTGCGCTGGCGGTCGGCGGCAGCGCGACCTCGCTGCGGCGGCTGGCCGGGGCCCGGCTCGACGTTCCGGGCCTCGAGCGTGCGCTCGCGACGCTGCGCTCCGCGCCGGCGGCGGTCGTCGCCGAGCGCGTCGGGATCGCGCCGGAGCGGGCGCGCCTGCTGCCGGCCGGCATCGTCGTGCTCGCAGCGCTCGCCGAGCGGCTCGGCCCGCTGGAGATCGCGCGCGGCGGCTTGCGCGAGGGCGTGCTGCGTCAGCTCGCGGTGGACTGAATCGTCGCGACTGCGCGCAGGGGACGCACACTGCCGCGCAGCGGCCGTGCCAAGAGTCCCTTAACGCCTTGACCGCGCCCGTCGGCGGGCGATGCTGGCGCGATGGCGCGCTGCAGCGACGACCGCGGACAGGCCACGAGCGAGTACGTCGCGCTCGTGCTGCTCGTCGCGCTCGTGCTCGCGCTCGCCGCCGGCCTCACGTCCGGCGGAATCGGCGGACAGGTGCTCGCGGGCCTGCAGCGCGGCTTGTGCGCCGTCGGCGCTGGGCGCTGCCCGACCCCGCTCGATCCGGGCCCCGACCTCGCCCCGTGCCCGATCGAGCGCACGACGAGCAGAGAGTCGCTCGACGGGGCGTTCGACATCGTGAGGCTGGGCAAGAGCGGCACGCTCACCGCCGTGCGGCTGTCGGACGGTCGCGTCACCGTCACGCTCGCCGACGGGGCCGCGGCCGGCGTCGGGCTGACGTTCGGCTTCGAGCTCGGCGCCGGCGGCGAGCACGAGCTCGAAGCGAGAGCCGAGGCGTCGGCGCGCATCGAGTCGGGCCGCTCGTGGACGCTCCCGAGCGACGCCGCGGCCCACGCGTTCGTCGACCGCTACGGCTCGAAGGCGACGATCGGCGGCCAGGCCGTCGACCTGCTGCGCAGCCGCTGCTCGATCCTGTGCGACGCCGTCGGCTGGCGCCCGCACGCCGAGCTGCCGCCGCCGGACGAGCAGTACATGGACCACGGGGCGGCCGCGAGGCTTCAAGCCTCGGCCGGACCGGCGACGGCGCAGGCGTCCGCCGATGCGCTGCTCGGCGCGCGCCAGCGACGCGACGGCAGCAGCACGTTGTTCATGCAGCTCGACGTCGGCGCAGGCGTCGAGATCGCGCTCGGGCCGGACGGAGCGGCTCCGAGCGCGCAGAGCCAGGCCGTCGTCTCCTACGCGCTGGACCCACGAGGCCGGCCGACGCAGCTCGTCGTCGAGACGGTCTCCCACGGCGGCGGGGGCGTCACGCTGGGCGGCTCTCGCGGCGCCGCCCGAGCGGGCTTCGAAGCAGGAGGCGGGCGCGTCACCGAGCTCGACGCGACGCTCGACCTCCACGACCCGGCGAACGCGGCCGCGGCGAAGGCGCTCGTCGCGGCGCTGAAAGATCCGTTCGCGACGGGGCGCGTCCTGCGCGCGGCCGCCGCCGTCCACGAGCGCATCGGACAGACCGGCGTCGTCGACCGGCGCACGTACGCGCTCACCTCGTCGGCGTTCTCGCTCGGCGCCGAGGGCGGCGTCGGCGTCTCGTTCGGCGCTGACTTCGCACGCACGCACGAGGGCATGCGCCTGCTCAGCGCCGAGACCCGCCTGCCCGGCCTGCCGTTCCTGCCGCGCGACGACTGTCGCGTCGCATGACGGCGATGCGCCGCCGCCTACTGCTGCCTGGCCTCGTCCTGCTCGCGCTCGTCGCGGCGATCGCGGGCGCCATCGACGCTCCGCCGCCGCCGCGGCTCCCGGCGGTCGCGCTCGACCCGCTGCTCGTATGGCGCGCGGAGGTGGCCGCGTCGGTGTCGGTCTTCGCCTACGTCGCGATCGTCGCCGTCCGCCTCTCGCTGCACGGCCGCACGTTCACGCGCGTCGGATCAGGCGGCGTTGACATCCCCGAGGTGCGAGGCCCGCTCGGGAGCCAGATGCCGGCGACCGAGATCGAGCGCTCGCTCGCGGGGCTTGCCCAAGCGTCCCGAGCTGCCCACGGACCCCGCTCCTCCGAAGAACCCCGAGTTCGAGGCGCAGATGGCTCGCGTCATGTTCCACCTCGCGCGTGCGAGAGAGCTCCGTCTGCGCGAGGAGCGCCTCGCGGCCGAGCGCCGGCTGCATGAGGAGCGCCGCCCGCGCGGCTTCTTCATCGGCTTCATCTGACAGGACGCCGCAACCGCCGCTAGCCTGCCGCGAGCATGAGCGCTGCACGCAGAGCCGTCCCGTGAGCGCTGACTCCCCGGACGCCAGACCGCCGGCCGGCGGCGGGGTGCCGGTCGACCCGTCCGACCGGCTGCCGCGCGACGCGATCGCCGACGTGCGGATCCGCGTCCCGACGCGCGGCAACCGTAAGCTCGAGCGGCTGCTGGATGCGGTCAACGCCGACGACCAGGTGAAGGCGTGGTGGCACGTCTCGGCCGTCAACGCGACGCGGCGGCTCGGGATGTCCGACCACTCGTGGATCCACATCCAGATCGTCCTGAACATCGCGCTGCGGCTCGCACGCCTGCTGTTCCGCCGCGGCGTCGTGCCGAACGTCGTCGCCGACTACGGCATGAGCGAGCGCGACGCCGAGGTCGTGATCGCCGGCGGCGCGCTCTTCCACGACACCGGCATGACGATCCACCGCGCCGACCACGAGGCATACAGCCTCTTCCTGACGGCCGACAAGCTCGGCACGCTGCTCGCGGACGCCTACGAGGAGCCGGAGCGTTCGATCGTCCTCGCCGAGACGCTGCACGCGATCATCGGCCACCGCCGCCGCGGCGACCCGTTCACGATCGAGGCCGGCATCGTGCGCGTCGCCGACGCGCTCGACATGGCCCGCGGCCGCTCGCGCATGCCGTTCGAGGCCGGCCACCAGAACATCCACTCGCTCTCCGCCTACGCGATCGAGGACGTCAAGATCGTCCCCGGCAAGGACCGCGCCGTCCGCGTCGAGATCGCGATGTCCAACAGCGCCGGCATCTTCCAGGTCGACGAGCTGCTCGCCACCAAGCTGCGCGGCTCGGGCCTGGAGCAGCACATCGAAGTGATCGCGCGCATCGAAGCTGAACACGAGAAGCGCCTCCTGCCGGTCTTCCGCATCTAACGCCTACGTTGGCTGCTCGGCTGCGCCCGGGTTGCCGCGACACGCCGGAGCGCGGACGTGCTCCCTCACGAGAGGGTCTCGACGGCAAGCTCCACGCGCCCCGGCGTACCAGGGCAGACGCGCGAAAGCCGAGCTACCAGTGCACCCCACGAGTGAGGTGCGCGAGGGCCAATTGCTCGCGGGAGACGACCTCGTCGCCGCCCACCGTCCCCTTCGCCGCCGCCGAGTCGGGAAAGACGCGATAGGCGAGGTGCAGCAACTGGTCGACGGCCTTCGGCGCGAGCGCGTAGGCAACCTCGCCGAAGGTGCCGAGGCGCGTGTTGATCTGCTTCGGCTTGGAGCGGATCGCGTCGCAGATCAGGTCGGCGGCCTCCTCGGGGGAGATCGTCGGGAAGGAGTTGTAGAGCTTCGTCGGCGCGATCATCGGCGTGCGCACGAGCGGCATGTGGATCGTCGTGAACGTGACGCGGTCGGCGATCGTCTCGGAGCCGACGACGCGCGTGAAGGCGTCGAGCGCCGCCTTCGAGGCGACGTAGGCGGAGAAGCGCGGCGGGCTCGTCTGCACGCCGATCGAGGAGATGTTCACGATGTGGCCGCTCTTGCGCGCGCGCATGTGCGGCAGCAGCGCGAGGATCAGCTTGACCGCGCCGAGATAGTTGAGCTGGATCGTGCGCTCGAAGTCGTGGAAGCGATCGTAGGAGAGCGCGATCGAGCGGCGGATCGAGCGGCCGGCGTTGTTGACGAGCACGTCCACCGCCGGGTGGTCGGAGAGCACCTGCGCGACGAGCCGGTCGATCGACTCGGGGTCGGAGACGTCGGCGCTGTAGACGTAGGCGCTGCCGCCGAACGCGGCGATCTCGTCGCGCACCTCTTCGAGCTTGTCGGCGCTGCGCGCGACGAGCAGGGGGATCCCGCCGGCGCGCGCGAGCTTGATCGCGGCGGCGCGGCCGATCCCGCTCGAGGCGCCGGTGATGAGGATCGTCTTGCCGTTGACCGCATTGGCGAGCGAGCGGCTCGCGCGGAACTTGTCGGGGTCGAGGTTCGCCTCCCACCAGTCCCACAGGACGCGCGCGTAGCCCGTCAGCTCTGGGGCCTCGATCCCGCTGCCGTCGAGTGCGCGCTCGGTCTCCTCGGTCGCGAAGACGGGCACGAGCGCCATGTGGTCGACGGCCTCGTCGGGGATCCCGAGCTGTGCGAGCGCGGCGCGACGGACGGCGCGCGCTCCAGGCAATCGCAGTGCCAGCGAGCGCGCGGTCCCCGCGAGGCCGAGCGTCAGCTCGTCGTCGAGCTGTACCGCGATGCGGGGCGCGCCGGCCGCGTGCGCGAACGCGTTGACGACCTCGGCCGAGCGCTGGGGATGCGGGTTGACCAGATGGAACGCGCGTCCGTCGAGTCCGGGCCGGTGCGCGAGCTCGTCGATCGCGGCGGCGACGTAGTCGACCGGCACGATGTTCGTGTCGCCCAGCTCGGGCGCGATCAGCGGCAGCCACGACGGGACGGTGTCGCCGAGCCGCTGGATCAGCTTGAAGAAGTAGTAGGGCCCGTCGATCTTGTCCATCTCGCCGGTCGCGGAGTGCCCGACGACGATGCCCGGCCGGTAGACGCGCCACGGCACGGCGCGCTCCTCGCGCACGATCTGCTCCGCCTCGAACTTCGTGCGGTGGTAGGGGTGCTCGAGCGGCTGGCCCTCGTCGAACATGTCCTCGCGGAAGGTGCCTCTGTACCCGCCGGCGACCGCTATCGAGGACGCGTGGTGGAGGCAGCCGGCCTTCAGCACGCCGGCGACCGCGACCGCATGGCGCGTCCCCTCGACGTTGGCGAGACGGTCCTGCGCCTCGCTCGCCGTGAGGTCGTAGACGGCGGCGAGGTGGAAGAAGTGGTCGATCGTGCCGCGCAGCTCCGCGACCTGCTCGGGGTCGAGCCCGAGCAGCGGCTTGCTCAGGTCGCCGAGCACCGGCCTGATCCGCCCAGCGCCGCCCCAGCGGTGGATCAGCGCGTCGAGCCGCCCGATCGACTGCGGCCGCACGAGCACATGGATCTCGCCCTCGTCGCGGGCGAGCAGCCGCTCGACCAGATGGCGGCCGATGAACCCCGTCGCCCCGGTCACGAAGTAGCTCATGCCACGACCTTACCCGCGTGGCGGGGCGCGGTTACCCAGCAGGAGGGCGGCGCACGGCGCCGCGCGCTACCAGCCGCCGGTCCAGTCGGCTGACGCGCCCCGCCGCTTGGCGGCGGCCTTGCGGGCGTCTCTGCGCTTGTCGAGCCGCCACTGCAGCAGGCTCAGCAGGAGGATCAGCGTCGGGAAGAAGGCGATCACGATGAAGCCCGCGTGCGTGACGACCTTGTCGTCGGCCGAGCCGTAGGTGCCGGTACCGCCGGTGGGGGCGTCGGCGAGCGCCGCGGGGACGAGCGCGAGCTGCAGCGCGCAGCTCATGACGCAGGCGGCGAGGATCGTGCGCAGGCGCTTCATGCGGGCCGGAACCATAGCGGAGGATCCAGCGGGCGTGCGGCCCTGCCGCCGCGTCTCCGGCTCGTACCATGAGCGTCGACATGGCAGTCGTGATCGCATCGGACATCGGCAAGGACATGGCCGGCGAGCCGCTCATGCGCGGCGTCTCCTTCAAGCTGGAGCGCAGAGATCGCATGACGCTCTCCGGCCGCAACGGCGCGGGCAAGACGACGCTCCTGCGGATGCTCGCGGGCGAGGCGTCGGTCGACGTCGGCGAGCTGGCGTTCCAGAAGGGTGCGAAGGTCGCGCTGCACGACCAGCGCCCGCCGCGCGAACGGGACGTCACGCTGCGCGACTACGTGCTCTCGGGCGCCCAGGAGATCCTCGCCGTCGAGGCGGAGCTGGCGCGCCTGGAGCAGCGGATGGCCGGCGGCGCCCACGACGAGAAGACGCTCGACGCCTACGCGCGCGCCCAGGCCGAGCTGGACCGCCACGGCGGCTACCGCTGGCGCGATCGCGCGCAGACGATGCTGCACGGGCTCGGCTTCGGCGAGACGCAGCTCGACCGCGAGCTCTCGACGTTCTCCGGCGGCGAGCTGACGCGCGGCTCGCTCGCCCGCGCGCTCGCCGGCGAGCCGGACCTGCTGCTGCTCGACGAGCCGACGAACCACCTCGACATCGCCTCGCTCGAGTGGCTGGAGAGATACCTGGTCGAGCTCGACGCCGCGGTCGTGCTCGTCGCGCACGACCGCTGGTTCCTGGAGGCGGTCGGCACGAGCGTGCTCGAGCTGGAGGCCGGGCGCTCGCGCTTCTTCGCCGGCCCGTGGCACCGCTGGCGCCAGGAGAAGGCGGCGCGCGAGCTCGCGCTCGGCCGCGCGATCGACAAGCAGCAGGCCGAGATCGCACGCCTGGAGCGCTTCGTCGAGCGCTTCCGCGCGAAGGCGACGAAGGCGCGGCAGGCGCAGTCCCGCGTCAAGCGGCTCGAGAGAATCGAGCGGATCGACCGGGACCCGCGCGACGTCACGACGCTGTCGTTCTCCTTCAAGAGACCGGAGCGCGCCGGGCGCGTGATCTTCGAGCTGGAGGACGGACGGATCGAGGTGCCGGGCAGGACGCTGCTCGAGCACGCGGCGCTGTGGCTGGAGCGCGGCGAGCACGTCGCGCTCGTCGGCTCCAACGGCTCCGGCAAGACGACGCTCATCGAGACCCTGGCGGGCAACCGCCCGTTGAGCGACGGCAGGCTGCGCAAGGGCCACAACGTGCACGTCGGCTACCTCTCGCAGCATTCCGAGCACTTCGGTGAGACAGGCACGGTGCTGGAGGCGGCCCAGCGCGCGACGAAGCTCACGCCGAACAAGGCGCGCGCGCTGCTCGGGCAGTTCCTGTTCAGCGGCGAGGAGGCGGAGAAGCCGATCGCGGGGCTCTCGGGCGGCGAGCGCCAGCGGCTCTCGCTCGCGATCCTCGTGCACTCGGGCGCGAACGTGCTGATCCTGGACGAGCCGACGAACCACCTCGACGTCGAGAGCCGCGAGGCGCTCGAGGAGGCGCTCGAGGGCTTCCCCGGCTCGGTGCTGCTCGTCTCGCACGACCGCGCGCTGCTCGACGCCGTCGGCTCGCGCACGGTCGCCGTCGAGGACGGCACGCTGCACAGCTACGAGGGCGGCTGGGCCGACTACCTGCGCATGCGCGAGGAGCGCACCGCGCTCGAGGAGTCGGCGGCCGCCTCCGGCGCAGCGGCGGACAAGGCGACTGCGAAGCGGGCGAGAGCCAAGGCGGCTGCGGGCAACGGGCACGCCAGACCCGCCCGCTCGAAGAACGCGGTCCGCGAGGCGCAGAAGCTGGAGCGCGAGATCGAAGCGGCCGAGGCGGCCCTGCAGGCGCTGGAGCGGGAGCTGGCCGATCCGGCCGCGTGGAGGGACCCCGACCGCGCCGCGGACGCGACCGAGCGCCACACGGCGGCCAAGCGCGCCGTCGAGGAGCTCTACGCGCGCTACGAGCGCGTCGCCGGGTAGCCGGCTCGTCGCCGTCCGGACGCAGGATCCTCCTGCAAATGCACCAAATCTTGTGATCAATCGGTCACCTGGCCGTCACATGCGCGATACACGCGCGCACGCGCGCGGGCGTACGGTCGCGCCATGACCGATGTGACCACGATCCACCGTACGCGTGAGCCGGCGCCGCTCGTCCCGCCGCACGAGGCCCGCCCGCTCGGGGGTCGCATGGGCCTCGACGTCCCGCGCGAGACGTGGCCTACCGCGCCCGAGCTCAAGCGGCTGGAGGCGTGCGGCTACGGGTGGGTCCAGTTGCACGTGCCGCCGGTCGAGATGCTCGCCGACCCGGTCAGCGCACGACGGCATGGGGATTGCCTGCGGGCGGTGCTCGCGCCGACCGGTCTGCGCGTGGTCCTGCACGCGCCCGACGACCTCCGTGCCGGCGAGCCGCTGCACGACGCCGCCTTCGCCGGCCTGCTCGACTACGCGGTCGCCGTCGGGGCGTCCTTCGTCGTCTGCCACGCGGCCTGCCTTCCGATCGCCGAGGGGGCGGCGGCGGACCGCGTCGAGGACCGTCTGCTCGCGGAGGAGCGCGCGCTGCGGCGCTTCGCCGCGCGCGCCGAGCGCGCCGGCGTGACGATCGCGCTGGAGAACCTCGCGCCGGTCTATCCGAGCGCGCCGCTGCTGAGCCACACGCCGTCGTTCGTGCGCGACCTCGTGCGGCGGATCGACTCGCCGGCCGTCGGGATGGCGTTCGACCTCGGGCATGCGCACGTCACCGCGCAGATGGCGGGCGTCGCGCTGGTCGACGTGCTCGCCGCCGCGCGCGCCGACGTGGTGCTGTTCCACGTGCACGACAACCTCGGGCTGCGCCGCGGTCCCGGCACGCCGCCCGGGATCGTGCCGCTGCGGCTCGACCTGCACATGGCGCCCGGGCGCGGAACGCTGCCGTGGCGCACGATCGCGCCGCTGATCCGCGCGCATCCCGCCCCCCTGCTGCTGGAGGTCGCGGCGGGCCAGCGCCCCGATCCGCTGCGCCTGGCGACCGTCAGCGCCGAGCTGATGACGCGCGGATAGCCGGATGGCGCCCGACGAGCGCAGCGGGCGGCCGCGACACCGGCTGCGCGATCCGCTGATCGAAGCGGTGCGTGCGAAAACCCGCAATCTGCGGAGAGGTTGTGAAGCGCCTGTTACCGGTGCAGGAGTCCGCGACGCGGCGTCGCAGCCGCCCGGTAGACTGCGGGGCACCATGAACAGCACCAGTGCCGTGGCTCCGGATCGTCCCTTCGGCGAATCCACCCTCCAGGGAGCGCGGTCCGCCCCGCTCCGCCTGGCCGTCATCGACGGCGACAGCGGTTTCCTTCATGTCCTCGAAAAGCGCGTCCGGGCGCGTGGCTGGCAGCAGCGCGTGCTGCCGGGCGCCGTGCCGATCGAGGAACTCGTCGCGCTGCGGCTCGGCGCGCTCGTCGTTGACCTGTCCGTGCTCGGCGCGCCGGGGTGGGCCTACCTCGAGCAGGTGTGCGTCGCGCTCCCGGCGCTGCCGGTGATCGTCTGCACCGGACCGTCGACCGTCGCCCAGCGCGTGCGCGCGCTGCGCGTCGGCGCCGACGACTGGCTCGCGAAGCCGTGCCATCCGGAGGAGCTGATCGCGCGCATAGAGGCGATCGTGCGGCGCGGTCGCGTCTCCGCACCGCCGACCGAGCGCCCGTCGCTCGAAGCGGGCGAGCTGTCGATCCGCTCCGACCAGTTCCAGGCGTTCGTCGGCACGCGCAGCCTCGACCTGACGCGCCGCGAGTTCGAGCTGATCCGCCTGCTCGCCGGCAACGCCGGCCACGTGCTCGAGCGCGAGGTGATCTACCAGCGGGTCTGGGGCTACGCGATGGCCCACGGCGACCGCTCGGTCGACGTCTTCGTGCGCAAGCTGCGCCAGAAGCTCGAGCGCGCCTCGCCGCAGTGGCGCTACATCCACACGCACTTCGGCGTGGGCTACCGCTTCGCTCCGGAGCGCGTGGACGGGGACGGCGCCGAAGCGGCCGTCGCGCTGCTGGACGGCGAGCTGACGGCCGAGCATCTGCTGCAATAGCGGCGTGCCGACCGCCGCCGTCCGCAACGCGCTGGTCATCGCTGCGCTCGCCGCGGTCGTGATGTTGGCGCCTGGCGGGGGCAACGCGAGCGCGGCGATCCTGCAGGCGCTGCTGATCGCGATGCTCGCGGCGATCGCCTGGTTCGGCGTGCGCCTCTACCGCGAGCACCGGACCGAGATCTACTCGCTCGGCGAGCGCAACCGCGGGATCCTCTACGCGTCAGCCGGTCTGCTGGCGCTCACGCTCACCGCGACCGACCGGCTGTGGTCGACCGGTCCCGGGACGGTCGTGTGGGTCGCGCTCCTCGCGCTCGCCTGCTACGGCGTCTACCACGTCTTCCGCGTCTCGCGCGAGTACTGAGCTGCGTCGCGGCTGCGGAGGCCGCGCGCAGTGCGCGCGCGCCTGCGGGCAATCGTCGCGAAGCGCGACAGACATGTGACGTGAGTGCTGGGACGGTGGGCGCATGCCCGCCTCTGTCGCTCGCCGTCGCGCTGGTCGCGCGGCCGTTCGCGCTCGCAGTCCCGAGCGCGGGCAGGCGACCGTCGAGCTGGTCGCGCTGCTGCCGCTCGTCGGCCTGCTCGTCGCTTTCCTGTGGCAGGCGCTGCTCGCCGGCGAGACCATCTGGCTGAGCGGCACGGCGGCGCGGGCAGCCGCGCGGGCGGCGGCGCTCGGCGCCGACCCTGCTGCGGCCGCGCGCGCGGTGCTGCCGGCGCGGCTGGAGCGCGGGCTGCGCGTGCGGCGCGAGGGGGACGGCTCGGTCACCGTCGTCCTCGCCGTGCCGGCGGCGGTCGGCGGCGGGACGCTCGCAGCGGTGACGACGCGGGCGGCGTTCGGGGCCCAGCGGTGAGGAGCCCGCGCACGATCTCCAGCTGGCGCGCCGGTGCGCTCGAGCGCATGCCGCCGGCCACAGGCGGCCAGCGCGTCGTCGAGCGCGGGCAGGCCGCGGTCGAGCTGGTCGCGCTGCTGCCGCTCGTCGTCGCCGTCGCGCTCGGCGTCCTGCAGGCGCTCGCGGCCGGACTCGCGCGAGAGCTGGCGGCCCATGCGGCGCATGCCGGGGCGGTCGCGGTCGCCGAAGGGCGCGACGGCGCGTCGGCGGCGCGCGCGGCGCTGCCGAGCTGGGCTCGCTCGCGCATCCGCGTGAACGTGCGGGGTGCGACCGTGCACGTCCAGGTGACGCCGCCGTCGCTGCTGCCCGGGATCGCACAGCGGCTCGCCGCCGACGCGAGCGCCGACGCCGGGATGCAGCCGTGAGCGCGGAGCTCGCGCACCGCCGGACGACCGCGCGCGTTGACCGTCGCGCCGCCGGGCCGCTCGTCGCCGTCCTCTGCACGTCGGCGCGTGCGCACGCGGCGGCCGCGGCCATCGCGCTCGCGCTCGCGCGGACGACCGGAGCAGGCTGCGGTCTGGCCGCCGCTGTCGGCCTCGGAGGCGGCGTCTCGATCGGCGCGCTTCCGGCGGCGTGCCGCGCGGCCGATCGCCTGCGCGAGCGCGGCCTGCCGGCGACCGCGAGCGGCCGGCTCGTGTGGCTGGCGGATCGCCGCGCCCCGCTCGCCGGAAAGGACGCGGCGGCGTGCGCGGCGGCCGCGAGCGTCGAGCTGGCGCGGGCGGCCGCGGAGGCGGGCGCGCCGGGCGCGCTCGCGCTGCCGCTCGTGCGCACCGACGCGCTCGACCGCGTGCTCGCCTGGCACGACGCGCTCGTCGTCGTGCCCGAGCCGGCGGCCGCGGGGGCGCTGGCTGAGCGGGCGCTCGCGAGCCTCGCAGCGCTCGGACGGCCGCTCGGACTGGTGGTGCCGCCGGCGCGGACGGCCGCCGCGCTCGCGGTCGCCGGCGTGCGCGCCCCCGCGGAGGCGCTGCACGCGACCGCGGCGCTCGGGCTCGGCGCGGGGGCCGCGCGTGGCTGAGCGCGCCGGGGAGCGCGGGCAGGCGCTCCTGCTGCTCGTCGCGGCGCTGTGCGCCGCGCTGATCGCCGCGTTCGTGCTCGGCGGGATCGCGCGCGGGCTCGGGTCGCAGGGCCGCGACCAGCAGGCCGCCGACCTCGCTGCGCTTGCCGGCGCGCGTTCGATGCGCGCGAGCTACGACCGGCTGTTCGAGCCGGCGTTCGCCGGTGGCGCGCCGAATCCTCGCCATCTCGACCGCAGCGCCTACCTGGCGGCGGCGCGCGCACGGGCGCTTGCGGTCGCGCGGCTCAACGGAGCCCGGCGCGTCGAGGTCGCGTTCCCCGACGGAGCGAGCTTCGCGCCGACGCGCGTTCGCGTGACCGTCGCCGACCCAGCTGTCGTCGCACTCGGCGGCCAGCGCCGCAGCGCGGACGTGCGGGCCGTCGCCGAGGCGCAGCTCGCGCCCGGCGCCGTCGCGAGCCTCGCCGCGAGCGGGGCGGGCGACTACCGCGGCCCGCTCGCCTATCGGCAGGGCAAGCCGATGCGCCCGGACGTCGCGCTCGCGTTCGACCGCATGGCCGCCGTCGCGGCGCGGGACGGCGTGTCGCTGATCGTCGTCAGCGGCTTCCGCAGCGATGCCGAGCAGGCGCGCCTGTTCGCCGCGCATCCCGATCCGAGATGGGTGGCGCCGCCCGGCAGATCGCTGCACCGCCTCGGCACCGAGCTGGACCTCGGGCCGGCGAGCGCCTACACGTGGCTTGCCGCGAACGCTCCGAAGTTCCATTTCGTGCAGCGCTACTCGTGGGAGCCCTGGCACTACGGGTACACGCTCGACGCCGGCTCGACGTCCGTCGGCTACGGCGGCGACGGGCGCGGCGGAGTGCCGTCGTTCGTGCCGGCGGCGTTCGCGGCGCCGATCGCCGCGGCGGCGCAGCGCTGGAACGTCTCCGCCGCGCTGCTCGCTGCGCAGCTCTACGCGGAGTCCGGCTTCAATCCCGCCGCCGTCTCACCTGCGGGAGCGGAGGGGATCGCCCAGTTCATGCCGGGCACCGCCCGCGCGCTCGGGCTCGGCGACCCGTTCGACGCCTCGAAGGCGATCGACGCGCAGGGGCGCTTGATGCGCGATCTCCTGCGCCGCTTCGGCAGCGTGCCGCTCGCGCTCGCCGCGTACAACGCCGGGCCGGGGGCGGTCGCCGCCTGCGGCTGCGTCCCGCCCTACCCCGAGACGCAGGCGTACGTCGCCCGCATCCTCGGCCTCCTGCGCGGCGCCGGCGACAGCGCCGGCCTGGCGACCGGCCTCGACGTACGGCTCATCGGATGACGCTCGGCGTCCTCGCTCAGCTTGCCGCCGAGCTGCCCGATCCGGGCCGACTCGCGACGATCACGTTCGCTGGGACGCTTGGCACCGTCGTCGGGGCGCTCGTCGCCGAGCTTCGCGACCTGCCGCCGGAACGGGCGGGTGCTGCGATGCGAATCGGACTGATCCTCGGCTTCGGCGCGGGTCTGGTCAGCTGGATCGTGAGCGCTGCCATGAATCTGCTGTAGACACCGGATCTAGGATCGAGTCATGAAGCATGAAAGCCGTCTCCTGCTGCGAATCCGGATCAACGTCACCGGCATCGTCGTGCCGCTCCTCGTGATGGCGGCCTACCTGCTGGGTTGGCCGACGATCGTGCAGATCGTGCTCACCGTCATCTTCTACGCGGGCATCCTCGGCACGTGGGCTGTCACGACGGACATGCGCAGATGGCGGGCGGACCGCAGGGCAGGTCTGCGCCGGCTGCGGCGACGCGTCAGGGGCAGGCGCGCATAGAACAGGTTCCAGCCGGGCGCTTCGCCCGCGAGCGCTGACGCCGCGCCGCCGGCACCTATCCTCAACAGCCGAGGATGGCGGCGACGAACGGCAACGGGAGAACCGGCGCGTGGGACGGCGCGGCGGGCGAGCGTGCACCGGCGAGCGCGACCCGCGAGCAGCGCCTCGCCGAGCAGCGGCGCGGGCTGCCCGACCAGCCGGGCGTCTACCTCTTCCGCAACGCGAAGGGGACGGTCATCTACGTCGGCAAGGCGAAGTCGATCAGGAAGCGCGTCGCGTCGCACCTCTCCAACCCGAGCACGCAGATGGGGCGCGACCTGCTGCCGATGATCGACCGCATCGACTCGCTCGTCGTGACGACCGAGTCCGAGGCGCTGCTGACCGAGCAGAACTTCATCAAGCAGTACAAGCCGCGCTTCAACATCCGCCTGCGCGACGACAAGTCGTACCCGTACATCGGCATCAGCCTCGACGAGGCGTATCCGCGCATCTACTTCACGCGCGAGCGCCACCGCCGCGAGCGCGCATACTTCGGGCCCTACTCGAACGCCAGGCGCGTGCGCGAGACGCTCGAGCTGCTCGGCAGAGTCTTCCTGTTCCGAACGTGCGAGGGGCCCGAGCCCGGGCGGCGCAGCGGCTCGCCGTGCCTCGACTACTACATCAAGCGCTGCACCGCGCCCTGCGTCGGCTACGTCTCGCAGGAGGAGTACCGCGCGTCGATCGACGGCGTCGTCGACTTCCTCTCCGGCCGCTACCGCGAGATCGAGCGGACGATCGAGGGCGGCATGCGGAAGGCCGCCGCGGAGCAGCGCTTCGAGGACGCCGCGCTCGCGCGCAACCGCCTCAGAGCGATCCGCTCGCTGCTCGAGCGCCAGCGCGTCGCGAACGAGTCGATCGGCACGCTCGACGCGGTCGCGATCGCGGTCGAGGGCACGGAGGCGAACGCGCAGGTGCTGCAGGTCCGCGACGGCGTGCTGTCCGACCGGCAGAGCTTCTACCTCGAGAACGAGTCCGGCGACGACCTGCCCGCGGTCGCCGAGGCGTTCCTGCTGCAGTACTACGGCGACGCGATCGCGATCCCGCCGCTGATCGTCGTCCAGCGCGGGGCGGCGGTCCCGGAGCCGGTCGCCGAGGCGCTCGCGAAGCGCCGCGGCGGCCCCGTCGAGCTGCGCGCCGCCGAGCGCGGCGACAAGCGCCGCGTCCTCGAGCTGGCCGAGCGCAACGCCCGCCTCGCGCTCGACCAGGAGAAGCTTCGCGGCGAGCGCAGACGCCAGCAGCGGGTGGAGGCGCTCGAGCGGCTGCAGGCGGCGCTCGGACTCGACGCGATCCCGCTGCGAATCGAGTGCTTCGACATCTCGAACCTCGGCGGCACGCACACGGTCGCCTCGATGGTCGTGCTCGAGGGCGGCGCGCCGAAGAAGGCCGACTACCGCCGCTTCACGCTGCGCGAGGGAGCCGAGGGCGTGCCCGACGACTTCGCCTCGATGGAGGAGGTGCTGAGCCGCCGCCTCGCACAGTACGAGCGCCAGCACGACCGCTCGCCGCACGACGAGAGCTACGACGCGAGCTTCGCGGCGCTGCCGAACCTCGTCGTGATCGACGGCGGCAAGGGGCAGCTCTCGGCCGGGCTGCGGGCGCTCGAGGGCTTCCGCCGCCGCGGCGTCGCGATCGTCTCGCTGGCGAAGCGGATCGAGGAGGTGTTCCTGCCGGGCCGGCCGGCGCCGATCGTGCTCGCGCACGACACGCCCGAGCTGCAGCTGCTGCAGCGTGTGCGCGACGAGGCGCACCGCTTCGCGATCGGCCACCATCGCATCCGCCGCGACCGCGCGATGACGAGATCGGTGCTCGACGACCTCGTCGGCATCGGGCCGGCGCGCAAGCGCGCGCTCTTGCAGCACTTCGGCTCGCCGGAGGTGTTCCTGGCCGCGACGCGCGAGCAGCTGGAGGCCGTTCCGGGCCTGCCGGGGAAGGTCGCCCGCGACCTCTACGCGCAGCTCAACAAGACCGGGCACTGACGCGCCACGACGAGCCGCCGATGCACCGGACAACGTCCTCTTCACACCGCCATCCGCCGCACGCGGCACAATGAGCGCATGAGCGTCTCCCGGCCCAAGCGGCTCGGGGCCCGTCAGCGCCCGGCGGCAAGGATGCTCGACCTGACGCCGGCGCAGGCGGACGTCCGCGGCTCCGCGCTGACCGATCTCGTCGTCATCACCGGCTTCTCCGGCGCCGGCAAGTCGACCGCGATGGCCGCGTTCGAGGACGAGGGCTACTTCTGCGTCGACAATCTGCCGCCGGAGATGATCCGCACGCTCGCCGAGCTGTTCATGCACGAGGGCTCGAAGGTCGAGCGCGCCGCGGTCGTCTCCGACGCGCGCGGCGGCAGCTACTTCGCCGGCCTGGTCGCGGTGCTCGACGAGCTGGAGCGCTTCGGCGTGACGCACCGCGTGCTGTTCCTCGAAGCGGACGAGCAAGCGCTGCTGACGCGCTACCAGGAGACGCGCCGGCGGCATCCGCTCGCGCCCGCCGGCAGCGTCGCGGACGGGATCGCGCGCGAGCGCTCGCTGCTCGCACCGGTGCGCGAGCGCGCCGACCTCGTGCTCGTCACCACCGGCCTCACGAGCGCGATGCTGCGGCGCAAGCTCGCCGACGAGCTGCTGCCCACGCGCGCGCCGGGCAGACTGGCGGTGACGGTCCAGTCGTTCGGCTTCAAGCACGGTCCCGCGCGCGACGCCGACCTGCTGTTCGACGTGCGCTTCCTGCCCAACCCGCACTACGAGCCCGAGCTGCGGCCGCTGACCGGGCTCGAGTCCGAGGTCGTCGCCTACATCGACCGCGACGGGGCGCTCGCGGCCTTCTACGAGCGGCTCTGGCCGATGCTCGACTACCTGCTGCCGCAGTACGTCGCCGAGGGCAAGGCGCACCTGTCGATCGCGGTCGGGTGCACCGGCGGCCGTCACCGCTCGGTGGCCGTCGCCGAGCAGGTCGCGGCGCGCTACCGCGAGGACGGCGAGTACCTCGTGGAAGTCGCGCATCGCGACGTCGAGCGCGCCGGTCGGCGCTGAGCGTCCGCGCACCGCGGCCCGCGAGCGGGCAAGATTGCAGGCGATGAGCGAGCTGACCGAGCGCGACCTGCTGCCCGACCCGATCGCGCTCGTGCGGCGCTGGCTCGCCGAGGCGCAGGCGGCCGGGGTCGAGCAGCACGATGCGATGACGCTCGCGACTGCGACGTCCGACGGCCGCCCCTCCGCCCGCGCGGTGCTGCTGAAGGGCATCGACGCCCGCGGCTTTGTCTTCTACACCAACTACGAGAGCCGCAAGGCGGGCGAGCTGGATGCGAACCCCCATGCCGCGCTCGCGCTGCTGTGGATCCCGCTGCAGCGGCAGGTTCGCGTCACCGGCGCCGTCGCACGCGTCGACCCCGAAGAGTCCGACGCCTACTTCGCGTCGCGCCCGCGCGGCAGCCAGCTGGGCGCCTGGGCCTCGGCGCAGAGCCGTCCGCTCGCCGACCGCGAGGAGCTGGAGCGGCGCTGGGACGCGCTCGACGAGCGCTACGGCGGTGGCGCGGTGCCGCGCCCGCCGCACTGGGGTGGCTACCGCGTCGAGCCGGACGAGATCGAGGTCTGGCAGGGCCGCGCGAACCGTCTGCACGACCGCTTCGCCTACACGCGCGCGCCCGGCGGCGGTTGGGCGCGCGAGCGGCTGCAGCCCTGACGGCGCGGCTCGCGCGGAACCGTCGCCCGGGAGGCTCCGTCCTGGGAGACTGCGCACACAGGCCGCCGGTCGCGGGCGGCCCGCGCAAGGGGGAGCGAAATGCGGTTCGGGGCGGTCTACACGAACGAGCACGTCAACGCCTTCTATCGGTGCTACCTGCCGATGGCGACGATGAGGGAGCGGGGCCACGAGATCGTGGAGGTGCTGCAGGAGCGCGGCACGCCGCTGCCGGTGGAGCTGCTGCTCGATTGCGATCTCGTCCACATCCACCGCCTGAAGCTCGTCGACGAGGCCGACGACTGTCTCGCGCGGCTGCGCGATGCCGGCGTGGCGATCAGCTGCGACGACGACGACAACATCGAAGTCGTGCCTGCGGAGCTCGAGCCGCTCGTGAAGGAGGGCTCGCTCCCGCTTGCCCGGAACGACTTCCGGCGCCTGCTGGAGCGGGCACCCCAGATGGACCTCTTCACGACGCCGAGCGAAGGGATCGCCGACGCGTTCGAGAACGCGGGCGCGCGGCGCGTCGAGGTCATCGACAACTACCTTCCCGGTGCGTTCACCCGCGTGGAGCCGCGCGGCCACGAGGGGCTCGTGATCGGCTGGCACGCCGCTGCCGAGCACCAGCTCGACATCGACGCGCTCGCGCTCGACCGCGTGCTGGGGCGCGTCCTCGAGACCCATCCCGACGTGCGCGTCGTGACGCTCGGCATCGACCTGGGGCTCGATCACGAGCGCTGCGTCCGCGAGGACTTCGTGCCGATCTACAGGCTGACGCAGCGGCTGGCGGACTTCGACATCGGGATCGTGCCGCTCGCCGACACGCCGTTCAATCGCGGGCGCTCGAACGTGAAGGCGCGCGAGTACGCTGCGGCCGGAGTGCCGTGGCTCGCCTCGCCGGTCGGCTCCTACGAGCATCTCGGCCAAAACGAGGGCGGGCGCCTCGTGGCGGACGACGAATGGTTCGACGCGCTGGACGAGCTGATCCGCTCCCGCCGCGGGCGAGCGAGGCAGGCGAGGCGCGCGAAGGCGTGGGCCGGGCGCGAGACGATCTGGAACATGGCGGACGTCTGGGAGGACGCGTTCGCCGGTGCGGTCGCAGACCTGCGCGCTGCCGCCTGATCGCGCCGTCCCGGCGGCGAGCCGCGCGCGCCTGGCCGTCTCGCAGGCGGGGTGCGCTGATAGCCTTCGCGCCCCGCCGGGCATCGTCAGCGATCTCCGCCCGGCAATTCCTCTTTCTCGCACAGCACGCTTCGTCACGAAGGAAGGACCGCACGCATGCCGCTTCGGGTTGGGATCAACGGCTTCGGCCGGATCGGCCGGAACGTCTTCCGCGCCGCCCAGGAGCAGGGCGCGAACATCGAGTGGGTCGCCGTCAATGACCTGACCGACTCGAAGACCCTGGCTCATCTGCTCAAGTACGACTCGATCCTCGGCCCCTACCCCGGCACGGTCGAGCAGACCGACGGCGGCCTGCGCGTCGACGGCGCCGAGATCAAGGTGCTGGCGGAGCGCGACCCGGCGGCGCTGCCGTGGGGCGAGCTCGGCGTCGACGTCGTGATCGAGTCGACCGGGTTCTTCACCAAGCGCGACGACGCCGCAAAGCACCTCGCCGGCGGCGCGAAGAAGGTGATCATCTCAGCGCCCGCGACAGAGCCGGACGCGACCGTGGTGCTCGGCGTGAACTTCGCCGAGGTCTATGACAAAGCGTCGCACGACGTGATCTCGAACGCCTCGTGCACGACGAACTGCCTCGCGCCGGTCGCGAAGGTGCTCAACGACGTCGTCGGGATCGATCACGGCCTGATGACGACGATCCACGCCTACACGGCTGACCAGCGCCTGCAGGACATGCCCCACAGCGACCTGCGGCGCGCCCGGGCCGCTGCGCTCAGCCTGATCCCCGCCTCGACCGGCGCGGCGAAGGCCATCGGGCTGGTGATCCCCGAGCTGAACGGCAAGCTCAACGGCTTCGCGGTGCGCGCGCCCGTCCCGACCGGCTCGGTCGTCGACCTGACCGTCGTCGCCAAGCGCGCGACGACGCGCGAGGAGGTCAACGAGGCGCTGCACGCGGCCGCCGCCGAGGGTGGCCCGCTGCACGGCATCCTCGCCTACACCGAGGACCCGATCGTCTCGGCCGACATCGTCAAGAACCCGCATTCCTCGATCGTCGACGCGCAGCTCACCGCGGTCATGCAGGAGACGATGGTCAAGGTCGTGGCCTGGTACGACAACGAGTGGGGCTACTCGAACCGCGTGGTCGACCTCGTCCAGCGGGTTCTGTGAGGACGCTCGACGACCTCGACGTCGACGGCCGCCGGGTCCTCGTTCGCGTCGACTTCAACGTCCCGCTGCGGGACGGCACCGTCGCGGACGACACGCGCATCCGCGCGGCGCTGCCGACGCTTCAGGAGCTGCGGGAGCGCGGTGCGGCGCTCATCCTGGTCTCCCATCTGGGACGGCCGAAGGACCGCGAGCCGGAGCTGTCGCTGCGGCCGGTCGCGGAGCGGCTCAGCGAGCTGCTGGGCGTGCCGGTGCAGCTCGCGCCCGGCGTCGTCGGCGACGAGGTGACGGCGATGGCGCACGCGCTGAATCCCGGCGAGGTGCTGCTGCTCGAGAACGTCCGCTACGAGCCGGGCGAGACGAGGAACGACCCGACGCTCGCCGCGGGCCTCGCCACGCTCGGAGAGGTGTACGTCAACGACGCGTTCGGCGCCGCGCACCGCGCGCACGCCTCGACCGAGGGCGTCGCGCACCGCATCGGACGTGCGGGCGCCGGCCGCCTGCTGGAGCGCGAGGTCAACACGCTCACCGGCATCCTGGAGCGCCCGGCGAAGCCGCTCGTGGCGGTCGTCGGCGGCGCGAAGGTGACCGACAAGATCGCCGTGATCGACCGCTTCCTCGAGCTGGCCGACGCGATCCTGATCGGCGGCGCGATGTGCTTCCCGTTCTTCAAGGCGCAGGGGCACGCGGTCGGCGACTCGCTGTGCGAGGAGGACGGCGTCGAGCCGGCCCGGCGCGCGCTGGAGGCGGCGGCGCGGGGCGGCTGCCGCCTCGAGCTGCCGAGCGACCTCGTGCTCGGCGACAGATTCGGCGCGGACGCGCAGCGGCGCGAGCTGGACGGCGTCGAGGTGCCGGACGGCTGGATGGGCCTCGACGTCGGCGCCAAGACGGCGGCGCGCTACGCGGAGGAGATCGCGGGCGCCGGCACGGTCTTCTGGAACGGCCCGATGGGCGCGTTCGAGCTGGCGCCGTTCGCGGGCGGGACGCGCGCGGTCGCCGAGGCGGTCGCGGCCGCCGCGGGGACGACGGTGGTGGGGGGCGGCGACAGCGCCGCGGCCCTGCGGCAGTTCGGGTTGGCGGATCGGGTGACGCACCTCTCGACGGGTGGCGGGGCGTCGCTGGAGCTGCTCGAGGGGAAGCGGCTGCCCGGGGTGGAGGCGTTGTCATGAGCGCGAACGCGCGCCGTCCGCTGATCGCGGGCAACTGGAAGATGCACAAGACGATCGCGGAGGCGGAGTCGTTCATCGCGGCGCTGCTGCCGCGCGTCGCGACCGCCGACGCCGTCGACGTGGCGATCTGCCCGTCGTTCCTGTCGCTCGGCGCCATGGTCGACTCGACGCGCGGCTCGCGCGTGGAGGTCTACGCGCAGAACATGCACCACGAGGACTCCGGCGCGTTCACCGGCGAGGTCTCGCCGGCGATGCTGAGCGAGCTGGACGTCCACGGCGCTGTGCTCGGCCACTCCGAGCGGCGCGAGCTGTTCGGCGAGACCGACCGCGCCTTGCAGCTGAAGGTGCCGAAGGCGCTGGAGGCCGGCCTGAAGCCGGTCCTCTGCGTCGGCGAGACGGAGGAGGAGCGGGCCGCCGGCGACACCGAGCGCAAGCTGCGCTACCAGATCGGCGAGGACCTGGAGAGACTGCCCGACGAGCAGCTCGGCGACGTGATCGTCGCCTACGAGCCGATCTGGGCGATCGGCACCGGGCTCGTCGCGACGCCCGAGCAGGCGCAGGAGGCGTGCGCGTTCGTGCGCGCGCTCGTCGGCTCGCGCTCGGAGGAGGCGGCGCAGCGCGTGCGGATCCTCTACGGCGGCTCGGTCAAGCCCGAGAACGCGGCCGAGCTGCTCGCGCTGCCGGACGTCGACGGCGCGCTCGTCGGCGGCGCCTCGCTGGAGGCCGAGGCGTTCGCGGCGATCGTGGCGGCCGCCGGCTGATGTCGCTGCTGCCGCCCGGCCCGGACGGCCTGCCGGCGCCGCGCGCGGTGCTCGTCGTGCTCGACGGCTGGGGGCTGGCGCCCGCCGGTCCCGGCAACGCGATCTCGCTCGCCCAGACGCCGGTGTTCGACGAGCTGTGGGCGACCTATCCCCGCACGCAGCTCACCGCGTGCGGACGGGCCGTCGGCCTGCCGGACGGGCAGATGGGCAACTCCGAGGTCGGGCACCTCAACCTCGGCGCCGGCTCGGTCGTGCGGCAGGACCTGACGCGCATCGACGACGCGGTGGAGGACGGGACGCTCGCGGAGAACGAGGTGCTGCGGGCGGCCTTCGCCGATGCCGAGCGCGTGCATCTGATCGGGCTCGTCTCCGACGGCGGCGTGCACTCCGGCTGGGAGCACCTGCGCGCGCTGATCGGCCTGGGCGCGCAGCTCGGCGTGCCGGACCTCGTCGTGCACGCCTTCGCCGACGGGCGCGACACGCTGCCGAAGGCGGGGGAGGGCTACCTGGAGACCGTCGCGCGCTGGCTGCGCGCGGCGGCCGCCGGCGGCGCGGGCCGCGCGCGCGTCGGCAGCGCGATCGGCCGCTACTTCGCGATGGACCGCGACAAGCGCTGGGATCGCATCCAGCAGGCGTACGACCTGCTCGTTCACGGCCGCGGCGTGCACCACGCCGAGGACGGGCCCGGCGCGATGCGCGCCGCCTACGAGCGTGGCGAGACGGACGAGTTCGTGATCGCCACGACGGTCGGCGAGGAGGCGCGCATCCGACCCGGCGACAGCGTGATCGCGTTCAACTTCCGCCCCGACCGCATGCGCGAGATCACGCAGGCGCTCGCCGACCCCACGTTCGGCGAGGTCGACCGCGGCGGCGCGCCGCCGGTCGAGCGCTATGCCTGCATGACCGAGTACCGCGAGGACTGGCCGTACCCGATCGCGTTCCCGCCCGAGCGGCCGAAGATCACGCTCTCGCACGTGCTCGCGCAGCGCGGTGCGACGCAGCTGCACGTCGCCGAGACGGAGAAGTATCCGCACGTGACGTACTTCTTCAACGGCGGCGAGGAGGCCCCGTACGCGGGCGAGCGGCGCGAGCTGGTCGCCTCACCGCGCGACGTGCCGACCTACGACCACAAGCCGGCGATGAGCGCGCCCGAGGCGGCCGCCGCGTTCGTGCGCGCCTGGAACGAGGACATGCCGCGCTTCGGGATCCTCAACTTCGCGAACGCCGACATGGTCGGCCACACGGGGGTCATCCCGGCGGCGGTCGCGGCGGTCGAGACGGTCGACCGCTGCCTCGGCGAGGTCGTCGAGGCGGTCCACGCGTCCGGCGGCGCGTGCATCATCACCGCCGACCATGGCAACGCCGACCACATGCTCGAGGCCGACGGCTCGCCGAACACGGCCCACTCGCTCAACCCGGTGCCGCTGGTCGTGACCGTGCCGGAGCTCGAGCTGCGCGAGGGCGGGATCCTCGCCGACGTCGCCCCGACGGTCCTGCAGGTGCTCGGCGAGGCGCAGCCCGCCGGGATGACGGGCCGCTCGCTGATCGACGCGTGAGCGCCGTCGTCCGCAGCAAGTCCCTGCCGCCGTGGCCGGCGCGCCGACCGCTGCGCGCGTGGCAGCAGAGAGCGCTGGATGCCCTCGGTGCACACGACGGCGAGGCGTTCCTGGCGTCCGCCACCCCGGCCGCCGGCAAGACGACGTTCGGCCTGCGCGTCGCCTACGAGCTGCTGCAGCGTGGGCGCGTGCAGCGCGTCGCGATCCTCGCGCCGACGGCCCACATCGCCCGTCAGTGGGCGGCGGACGCCGCCCGCTACGGGATCGACCTCGAGCCGAACCGGCCCAACGCCGAGGGCCCCGAGCCGTCCGACCGCCACGGCGTCGCCGTCACCTACCAGGCGGTCGCGGCCGGTCCCAAGCCGCACCGCAGCGCCTGCGCGGCGCGTCCCACGCTGCTGATCGCCGACGAGCCGCACCACATGGGCGAGGACGCGAGCTGGGGCGTCACGACGATGGACGCGTTCGCGCGCGCGGAGCTGCGGCTGCTGCTGAGCGGCACGCCGTTCCGCTCCGACAACTCGCCGATCCCATGGGTCGAGTACGACGCCGACGGCTTCTCCTCGGCCGACTACACCTACACGTACACCGACGCACTGGTGGATGGCGTCTGCCGGCCGATCACGTTCGTCCCCTACGACGGCGACATGGAGTGGATCGGCGACGGGCGCCGGCGCCGCGCCGACTTCTCGCTTGCGCTGCCGCGCGCCGAGGACGCGCGCCGCCTGCGCACCGCGCTCGACGCCTCCGGCGACTGGGTGCGGCGCGTGCTGCGCGACGCCGACGCGCGCCTCGCGCAGATCCGCGCCGGCGACCATCCCGACGCCGGCGGCCTCGTCGTCGCGATCGACAAGCAGCACGCGGTCGAGCTGGCGGCGCGGCTGGAGGCGATCTCCGGCGAGCCGCCGATCGTCGTGACGAGCGACGAGGCGGACGCCTCGCAGCGGATCGCACGCTTCGCCGCCGGCACGCAGCGCTGGATCGTCTCGGTGCTGATGGTCTCCGAGGGCGTCGACATCCCGCGCCTGCGCGTCGGCGTCTACGCCACGAGCGCGCGCACGGAGCTGTTCTTCCGCCAGGTCGTCGGCCGCTTCATCCGCCGCTCGCCGGCCCCGCGCAGACAGGTGAGCTATCTGTTCCTGCCCTCCGACTTGACGCTCAAGGCGCTCGCCGGGCGGATCGAGGAGGAGCGCAACCACGCAATCGAGCTGAGACCCGCGGTCGAGGACGGCGCGCTGGACGAGCCGCCCGAGCGCGTGCGCAGCGAGCCGGGCGACATGTTCGAGGCGCTCTCCTCTGACGCGCGGCCGGACGCGCTGATCGCCGTGGGGGAGAACCTGTCGCTGTTCGGCGAGCCCGAGCCGGCGCCCTCCGCGGCGTTCGTGGCGTTCACAGGCGCAACGGCGTCGGCTGCGAGCGCGCCGGGCGAGATCGCCACGGCGGCAGGCGACCCGGGCTCGGCCTATCAGCGCCGCGAGCGGCTGCGCGAGCAGCGCTCGAAGCTCGTCGCTCAGCGTGCGCGAATGACGCGCGAGACGCACCGCGAGATCAACGCGCGCGTCAACCGCGCCGTCGGCGTGCGCTCAGTCGCCGACGCGACGCTCGAGCAGCTCGCGCAGGCGAACGACCTGCTGCGGCGCGAGCTGGAGCGGGGGCGGTGAGTCGCCCGCGCCTGCGATCCGACGTCGCGAGCGCTGCTATCTTCGCCGTCGAGGCTTGAACGTGTCGCTCACCTCGGAGACACCGATGGCAGTGACGAGCCCTCCGGTCGCGGCGGTGGAGGGGCTGTGTCCCGCCGAGCTGGCGGCGTGGCGCGGCCTGCTGCGCGTCCACGCGAACGTGCTGAAGGCGCTCGACACCGAGATGGAAGCCGCACATGGGCTGCCGCTGACCTCGTACGAGGTGCTGATCCAGCTCGCCGAGGCGCCCGAGCGGCGCATGCGCATGTGCGACCTCGCCGACTCGGTGCTGCTGAGCCGCAGCGGCATGAGCCGGCTCGTCGACCGCCTGGAGCGCGACGGGCTGCTGATGCGCTGCGCCTGCACGCACGACGCGCGCGGCGCGTTCGCCTGCATCACCGACGACGGGCTCGAGCTGCTCGAGCAGGCGCGCCCGACGCACGTCGCCGGCATCCGGCGGCGCTTCCTCGCGCAGTTCACCGAGGACGAGCTGCGCCTGCTGGGCGCGTTCTGGGACCGCCTGGTCCCGCAGTCGGCCGTCTGACCCGGCCCCCGCCGCTCGCTCTCAGCCTGCTGGCGCGGGAGCGCTTGCGCTGTGCCCGCCACTTGCTAGACTTGAGGCATAGCAACTTAGATTTTCGTAGGGAGGTACATCAGATGGCACTTGTCCGCTGGGAGCCGGTACGCGAGCTCAACACGATCCAGGGCGAGATCAACCGGCTCTTCAACAGCTTCTTCGACACGCCCGTGAGCGCGGGCGAGGGCGCCGGCCGGCGCTGGCTGCCGGCGATGGACCTCGTCGAGGCCGGCGACCACTACGTCCTGCGCGCCGACCTTCCGGGCCTCTCCGCCGCCGACGTCAAGATCGAGGTCGAGGGCGACGTCCTCACCATCTCCGGGGAGCGCAAGGCCGACCACGAGCAGCGCGGCGAGGGCTACCACCGGCTCGAGCGCGTCTACGGCTCCTTCGCCCGCTCGCTCACGCTCCCCGAGGGCGTGGACGCAGAGGCGGTGCAGGCCAGCTTCGACCGCGGCGTGCTCGAGGTCCGCATCCCCAAGCCGGAGCAGCGCAAGCCGCGTCGCGTCGCGATCGACGTCGGCGGCAAGCCCGCGACGATCGAGGGCGACGAGAGCGCATCCTCGTAGACCGACTCGCCACACAGCAGCACCTCTCCTCAGGTGGGCCCGCCTCGGCGGGCCCACCGCGTTAAGGTCCGGCGCCGTGGTCGACCCGCTGCTCGACATCCGCCATCGCGACCCTGCCAGCCGCGCCCGCGCCGGCGTGCTGCGACTCGCGCACGGCGAGGTGCGCACGCCCGCGTTCGTGCCGCTGGCGACGAAGGGGACCGTCAAGGGGCTCGAGCCGCGCGAGGTCGCCGCGCTCGGCTACGACATGGTGCTCGGCAACACCTTCCACCTGTTCCTCGCGCCAGGCCACGAGCTCGTCGCCGAGCAGGGGGGCCTGCACGACTTCATGCGCTGGAGCGGGCCGATCATCACGGACTCCGGCGGGTTCCAGGTCTTCTCGATGGGGCACGGCACCGTCGCCGACGAGATCAAGGGTCGGGCGCCGAGCGGCGCGGATCGCGCCGGCGCGATCCTCTCGATCGAGGAGGACGGCGTGCGCTTCCGCTCCTACGTGGACGGCGGCGAGCGCTTCATGTCGCCGGAGACCTCGATGCAGGTGCAGGCGGCGCTCGGCTCCGATATCGCGCTCGCGTTCGACGAGTGCACGCCGTTCCACGTCGATCGCGACTACACCGAGCGCTCGACCGAGCGCACGCACCGCTGGCTCGAGCGCTGCTTGCGCTGGCAGGACGAGCACGGCCGCCCCGGCCAGGCCTTCTACGCGATCGGCCAGGGCGGCGTCCATGAGGACCTGCGGCGCGCATCGACGCGCCACGTCGGCGCGAGCGCCGCGCCCGGCGTCGCGATCGGCGGCTCGCTCGGAGGCGAGAAGGCGCAGATGTACGAGGTCGTGGAATGGGCGACCGCCGAGCTGGACGACGTCGCGCCCGGCAAGCCGCGCCACCTGCTCGGGATCGGCGAGATCGACGATCTCGTGCGCGGCGTCGAGCTGGGGATCGACACGTTCGACTGCGCGATGCCGACGCGGCTCGGGCGCCACGGCATGGCGATCGTGCCCGACCCCGAGCGCCGCTGGCGCGTCGACCTCACGAAGGGCCGCTGGAAGCACGCGCGCGAGCCGATCATGGAGGGCTGCCCGTGCCCGGCGTGCGCGGGCGGCTACTCGCGTGCCTACCTGCACTACCTGTTCGGTGCGCGCGAGCTGACCGCGCTGCGGCTCGTCACGCTCCACAACCTCGCCTACGTCGCGCGCTTGATGGCCGAGCTGCGTGCGGCGATCGCGGCGGGGACGCTGGCCGAGACGGCGGCCGCCGTGCGCGCGGGCCGGGCCGTCTGAGGGCGGCTTCGCGGCGCCTGACGCGCCACCGATGCTCGCCGTGGTCGTCACTTCGTGTTCTGGTCCACCAGGTCCTGCAGCTGCTGGACCGCGCCCTGGGCGTCGCGCGCGACGACCGGCTTGAGGCTCGTCCCGCCGCCGCTCGTGCTCGCGAGGACGATCGCGACCCCGGCGGCGAGCACTGCCAGCACGGCGAGCAGCACACCGAGGCGGCGCAGCCCGCGGCGCCGGTCGCCGGAGGCGGCGACCCGGTGCGCCGGCGCGGCGGGCGGGGGCGGTGCGGGGCGGCGCGCCGCCACCTGCTGGGGCGGGCGACGCGAGGCGCCGAGGGCGCGCGTCTGCGCCGTCGCCGCTGCCGGCGCGATCACGCGCGTGGCCGACTCGGCCGGCCGTGCACGCGGCGGAACGTCGGCCGGTGCGATCCCGCGGGCACCGTCGCGGATCGCCTGCTCCATCGCCGCGGCGGTCTCGTAGCGTGCCTCCGGTTCGATCTCGAGCGCGATCGCCACCGCCTGCGCCAGCTCCGACGGGACGTGCGGGTTGAGCTCCTCGAGCGGCGCCGGCAGCTCCCTCTGCTGCTTGAGCGCCAGCTCCGACAGCGACGCGGCCTCGTAGGGCAGGCGGCCTGACAGCAGCTGGTAGGCGACGACGCCGAGCGAGTACAGGTCCGAGCGCGGCCCCGCCTCCTCGCCGCGCGCCTGCTCGGGCGCGAGGTAGGAGGCCGTGCCGAGTACCGAGCCGACCTGCGTGATCGAGGACTGCTCGGTCGCCTTCGCGATCCCGAAGTCGGCGAGCTTGACGACGCCGTCGTCGGTCACCAGGAGGTTGCCCGGCTTGACGTCGCGGTGCACGACGCCGTTGCGGTGCGCGTAGTCGAGGCCGCGGCATGCCTGCGCGACGATCTCGGCGGCCTCCTCGACGTCGAGGTGGCCGCAGTCGCGCAGCAGCTCGGCGCATGAGCGGCCGGGCACCTGCTCCATCACGATGAAGTGGTGGTGCGCGGCCTCGTCGAAGCCGAAGTCGAACACCTGTACGACGTTCGGATGCACCAGCCGCGCGGCCGCGAGCGCCTCGCGGCGAAAGCGCGAGACGAACGCCGGGTCGTCGGCGAGATGCTCGGCCAACAGCTTGACGGCGACGTTGCGCTCGAGACGGCGGTCGAGCGCGAGCTGCACGGTCGACATGCCGCCGATGCCGAGGCGGCGGCCCAGCTCGTAGCGGCCGGCGATCACGGTCTCGGTCATTGACCGCCTCCCTGCTGGCCAGGCGAGGCGCCGCCCGAGTTGCCCGGCCCTCCGTCGCCGCCGTTATTGCCGTTGCCGTTCCCATTCCCATTGCCGTTCCCGCTGCCCGGCGAGCCGCCGCCGTTGCTCGGCGTCGTCGTGGGAGTGGTCGTCGTCGGTGTGGTGGGTGTCGTCGGCGTCGTCGGTGCGGTCGTCGTGGTCGTCACGGTGGTCGGCATCGTCGTGGTCGTCGTCGTGATCGTCGGCGTCGTGGTCGTCGTCGCGGTCGTGCCGGTGCATGTCTGCGGCACGAGCGCCCGGAGCGTCGAGGCGCCCTGCTTGAGATTCGCGACGAGCCGCGCGTCGACGCCGGATCCGAGCGCGTCCACAGCGCCGCTGAAGCTGCGTGCGGCGCTACGGGCGCCGGCCGCGTCGCCGCTCGCACAGGCCGACTGCGCGTCGGACAGCGCCGCCTGGAGCTGCTGCGCCTGCGAGCCGGACAGCAGTCCGTTGGAGTTGCCGCACGCGACGAGCAGCGCGACGGCGAACCCGAGCAGACCGAGGGGGACGACCTTCACAGCGGATCGCATGAAGCCCAACAGGCTACTGACCGTGGCTGAGCCGTTCGGCGAGCGAGTCGGGCAGGCGCGCCGCGCGGATCGCCGCGGCGGCGCCGGCGACGTCGTACTCGGTGCGCCGGAAGGCGGCCGTCCAGGCGTCCGTGTCGAGCAGCAGCCAGGCGGCGCGCGGGTCGCCGTCGCGCGGCTGCCCGACGCTTCCGGGATTCAGCAGCCACATGCCCTCCGCGAGGTCGCGCTCCTCGCCGCCGCGGCACGTGTCGCCCGAGGCAGGCGCTCCCTCCAGGCGGCGGTAGGCGAGCGCCATGTGCGAGTGCCCGACGCAGGCGACGCGGTGCCCCATCGTGTCGAAGCACAGCTCGGCCTGCAGCGGCGAGAGGACGTACTCCCACACCGGGTCGCGCGGGGAGGCGTGGTAGAGGCCGACAACCTCGTCGAGCTTCGCGGGCTCGAGCATTGCGAGCCAGGCGAGCTGGCCGGGATCGATCGCCTCGCTCGTCCAGCGTATCGACAGCTCCGCACCGCGCACGAACTGGTCGAGCGGCAGCTTCCCGCAGGCGGCGAGATCGTGGTTGCCGGCGAGGCAGACGGCCGCGTGGCGGCGAGCCAGCTCGACGCAGGCGTCGGGCTCGGCGCCGTAGCCGACGAGGTCGCCCAGGCACCACAGCTCCTCCGCGCCGGCGGCCTCGACCGCGTCGAGCACCGCCTCGAACGCGTGGCGGTTGGCGTGGACGTCGGCGACGAGCGCGACGCGCATCGCTCAGGCGGCGGCGGACGCCTGCGCGGGCAGGATGTCGGCGTAGACGTAGCCGCTGCGCTCGACGACCTCGCCCGTCGCCACCGCGATCGGCGCGTCGAAGATCGGGCCGGCGTGGACGAAGGTGTGGAACTCGCCGTTCTCGCCGCAGGGGTCGACGTCCGGCGGGAGGTCCGCGAGCAGCTCGGCGTCATAGGCGCGCCCGGCGAACGACGCATCGAGGAAGCGGGGATCGACCGCGGCGAGGATCGCCTCGAAGCCCTGATCGACGAACGCCGTTGCCAGCGCCGCGGTGTCCTGCCCCCACACCGGGAACAGCGCTCTGCGGCCCGTCGGCGCCAACCGCTCCTCGCGGTAGGACCGGATGTCCTCGAGGAACAGGTCGCCGAACGCGACCTCGGTCACGGCGTCGAGCGGCGGCGCGGCGAGCACCGCCTCCATCTGCGCCTCGTAGACCTCGTTCGGGCACGGCAACGGGATCCGCACCTCCACGACCGGGATCCCGAGCGCGCGCGCCTGCGCGTGCAGCAGCTCGCGGCGCACGCCGTGGATGCTGATGCGCTCGACGCCCTCGGTGATCGTCGTGATCAGCGCGGCCGGCTCGCGGCCGGCGGCGCGCAGCCCGTGCAGCGCGAGCGCCGAGTCCTTGCCGCCGCTCCAGCCGAGCGCGAGCGTCACGGGCCCTACTGGCGCGGCTCGTCCGGGCCGTCGAACTCGGGAAGGTTCTTGATCCCCTCGCTCGTCTGCCACTTCGAGTAGTTGTCCTGCATCGCGTCGATCAGCTCGCGCATGAAACGCGGCGAGAGGTTGACGCGCGAGACGACCACGCCGGGGATCTCGTCGTCCTCCACCTCGTGGTCGACGCGCGCGAAGGTGATCGTGAACTCGTACTCCGAGTGGCTCACGTTCGCGAAGTTCGCGTAGACCCCGGCCATGATCTCCGGGGAGAAGTGGATGTTGATGTGGCGCTCCCGGTCTTCGTCGTCCATGGGGCCTAGTATCGCAGCCGTGAAGATCGTCGTCCTGGCCGTCGGCCGCCTGCGCCCGCCGTTCGCCGACGACGTCGAGCACTACCGCAAGCTGCTCGCCCGCCACGCGCGGGTGGAGCTGGCGGAGGTGCGCGAGGACGAGCAGGTGACCCGCCGGATCCCCGAGCGCGCGTTCGTCTCGCTGCTCGACGCGGAGGGGCAGCAGTACTCCTCGGAGGAGTTCGCCCGCTTCCTGGAGGATCGCCGGCAGGCCGGCCGCGACGTCTGCTTCGTCGTCGGCGGTCCGTTCGGGCTCTCGCTCGACGCCGTCGACCACCGGCTGAGCCTCGGCCGGATGACGCTCCCGCACCAGCTCGCCCGCGTCGTCCTGCTCGAGCAGATCTACCGCGGCCACAAGATCCTCGCGAGAGAGCCGTACCACTACTGACGCGAACGCGTCCTGGAACGCTGCAGGCTGTCGCCAGCGTTCCGGGTGTGCCGGATGTGCGACGGATGGTCCCCCTCACGCGGTCGGGCACGACCGGCTACCGGCTCGCGGCGGTGCCGGCGGTCGGCGACGGGGCGCTGCTGAGCCACCGCGACGCGGCGGCGCTGCATGGATTGCGCCGCCCGGGGCCACGTCCGCTGGGAGGTCACGACGGCGGCGCGCGCCGGCGGGCTGGACCGTGCCGCGCTTCACCTGGACCGGCGTGACGCGGCGACCGGACGGCACCCGCGGCGCGGGTGGCGAGGGCGCTGGCGCACGGCCGTCGCTACCCTCCGACGCCGTGACCCCCTTGCAGGATCTGCGGGCCGCCGTCGAGGCGGCCTCGGCCGCGCTGCGCGACGGCATCGAGGCCGGGACCTCCCCGACGGTCGAGCGCCCGAGACGCGACGGCTTCGGCGACTACTCGACGAACGCGGCGATGCTGCTCGCGCCGAGCGTCGGCGCGCCGCCGCGCGAGATCGCGGAGCGGCTGGGGGAGCAGCTGGAGCAGCGCCTGGGCGCGGGCCTCGCCAAGTTCGAGATCGCCGGCCCGGGCTTCCTCAACCTCTTCCTCGCAGACTCCTGGCACGCGAGAGCCCTCGCGCACGTGCTCGAACGGGGCGACGCCTACGGCGCCGGCGGCGCGCACGCGCCCGAGCGCATCCTCGTCGAGTTCGTCAGTGCGAACCCGACCGGCCCGCTCGTCGCCGCCAGCGGCCGTCACGCCGCCTACGGCGACGCGCTCGCCGAGATCCTCGCGTTCCACGGCCACGAGGTCTCGCGCGAGTACTACCTCAACGACGCCGGCGCCCAGGTGCGCAAGCTCGGCGAGTCGGTGCAGGCGCGCGCCCGCGGCGAGGCGGTGCCGGAGGGCGGCTACGAGGGCGACTACGTCAGGGAGCTGGCGCAGGAGATCCCCGACGCGGCGAGCGCCGACCCCGACCACCTGGCGCAGCAAGCGGTCGCGAAGATGCTCGCGCGGATCCAGGCGACGCTTGCGCGCTACGGCGTCCGCCACGATCGCGTCTTCAGCGAGCGCTCGCTCTACGAGGGCGAGCCGAGCGCGGTCAGACGCGCGCTCGCGGCGCTGGAGGCGTCCGGGCACGCCTACCGCTCGGAGGGCGCGCTGTGGCTGCGCACGACGACGTTCGGCGACGACAAGGACCGCGTGCTGGAGCGTGCCAACGGGGAGCCGACGTACTTCGCCTCCGACTGCGCGTACCTGCTCGACAAGCAGGCGCGCGGCTTCGAGCGCCAGGTCGACGTCTTCGGCGCCGACCACCACGGCTACGTCGCGCGGCTGAGGGGTGCGTTCCAGGCGCTCGGCGGCGACCCGGACGCGGTCGAGATCGTGATCATGCAGTTCGTCCACCTGGTCAACGCGGGCGACCGCTCCGCGATGTCGAAGCGCCGCGGCGTCTTCAACACGCTCGACGAGCTGATCGACGACATCGGCGTCGACGCGACGCGCTTCTTCATGCTGCAGCGCTCGCATGACTCGACGGTCGACCTCGACGTCGACCTCGCGCGCGAGCAGTCGAGCGAGAACCCCGTCTACTACGTGCAGTACGCGCACGCACGGATCCACTCGATGCTCGCGAAGGCGGGGGCGGCGCGCGTCGCCGAGGCGCTGGCGAGCGCGGGCGCGGGGAACGCGCTGTCCGCTCCGCTGGAGCCCGCTGAGCGGGCGCTCGTCAAGAAGCTGCTCGCGTTCCCGGACGAGGTCGCCGAGGCGGCCGAGCGGCGCGCGCCGCACCGGATCGCCGCCTACGCGCTCGAGCTGGCGCAGGACTTCACCGCCTTCTACCGCGATTGCCACGTCGTCGGGGCCGAGCCGGCGGGCGTCGAGGCGTTTCGCATCGCGCTGTCGGTCGCTGCGCAGCGCACGATCGCCGGCGCGCTGCGGCTGCTGGGCGTCAGCGCTCCGGACTCGATGTGAGCGGCGTGAGCGGGGCGTCCTCGCCGGCCGCGTCGAGCAGGTCGGCGAGCGCGTAGCCGGCGAGCGCCGCGTCGGCGAGCTCCTCGCAGGCGTCGGGCGCGCCCTCGCGGAAGGCGGCCGGCAGGTTCACGTAGGGGGCGCCGTGGTAGAAGCGCTCGTAGTGCTCGTGGCGGCTGGCGAACTCCGAGCCGACCGCGTCCCACACGAGCTTGTAGAGCTTGATGCGCTCCTCCGCGGTGTGGCCCGGAGAGCGCACGTAGCGCTCGATCAGCGGGCCGGCCTCGGGGTGGACGAGGTCGCGGTAGGAGGCGGGCATCTGTATCAGCGAGCCGCCGGCGAGCCACTTGATCTCTTCGATCACCTGGACATAGGCGTTCGGCGCCCACGCGCGCTGCGCGAACGCGACCGAGCGGTTCGGCTGCACCGCGCCGTCCGAGCCCGGCACCGGCTCGCAGCCGTCCTCCATCGCCAGCACGGCGGCCTTCGCGAGGTTGACGGTCGTGAGGACTCTGCCGAGCTGCATCTGCACGAGCGGCACCCTCAGCACGTTGTTGGCCTTCGCGACCTTGATCGCGAGCCCGGCGAGGAACTCCAGCTTCGTCCAGTAGCGCGTCGCCGCCTGGTGGATCCAGTAGGCGAACGCGGGCGTCTCCCACCACTGCATCAGCGCCAGCTCGACGTTTCTGTAGACGAACACGCGGTCCCACGGGACGAAGACGTTCTCGTAGATCATCAGCGCGTCGTTCTCGTCGAAGCGCGAGGAGAGCGGGTTGTCCCACGGGCTGCGCGCGGCCTGCTCGTAGGAGGCGCGCGAGATCACCTTCACGCCGGGTGTGTTGAACGGGATCGAGAACGTCAGCGCGTAGTCCTGGTCGCGAGGGCCGAGCGGTTCGATCGTGCCGACGAAGATCTCGTCGCCGAACAGCGCGGCGGTGCCGACCATCTTCGCGCCGCGCACGACGATGCCGTCCTCGCGCTCGCTCACGACGCCGACGTAGAGGAACGGCTCCTCCTGCTCGGCGGCCGGCTTGGAGCGGTCGATCTGGGGGTTGACGATCGTGTGCGACTGGTAGAGGTCGCAGTCGCGCATGTGCGCGCAGTAGGCGAGCACGTTGTCGGCGCGCTCCTGCCCCCCGCGCGCGAACACGCCCGGCGCGGCCGCGAAGCCGGCCCAGCACGAGGCCATGTAGTCGGGGCTGCGGCCGAGGTAGCCGAACGTCGCCTTCGCCCACGCGCGGGTCGCCTCGCGGCGGGCGACGAGGTCGGCGTGCGAGCGCGGGATCGTGTAGCAGCGGTGGACGGGCTCGCCCGTCTTCGGCGACGGCGTCGTGAGCACGTCCCTGTACGCCGGGTCGTGCGTCATGTCGTAGAGATGGGCGATCGAGCGCACCGTGTTGCGGAATGCCGGGTGCGTCGTGACGTCGGCGACGCGCTCGCCGTCGATCCACACCTCGCGCCCGTCGCGCAGGGCCTCGACGTACTCCGCTCCGGTCCGTGTCATCGGCGCTTCCCCCGTTGCTGCCGTCGGCTGTGGGCGCGGCCGCCCGGCGGTCGCGCATGCTCCTTTCACAGTAATCCGGTTCGATGAGGTGCGTCAACCGCGCGCCGCGGCCAGCGCGCTCAGTCGCGGCGCGCGAGGTCCTCGTCGAGCCGGCGCATGTCCTCCTCGCTCACGGCCGGCGCCGTGGCCGCCGGCTCCAGCGCGTGGGCCCGTGCGCGCCGGCGCCAGCGCGGCAGCGCGATCGCGAGCACCGCGAGCGCGCAGAGCACCACCACGGCCGGGACGAGGTAGACGGCGAGGTCGAAGCCGCCGCTCGGCGGGAGCGCGAGCACGCGCGTGCCGTACTGAGCCACCATCGCGTCCTCGATCTGCTGCTCGCTCCTGCCCTGCGCGATCAGCTCGCGGACCTGCTGGCGCTCCGCGTCGGCCTGCGGGCCGTTCGCGACCGCCAGCGGCGTTCTGCAGACGACGCACATCAGCTGCATCTCCATCGCAGGCAGCGTCGTGCGCGGCTGGACTGCGCTCGCGCCCGTCGCGGCGAGCAGGAGGGCTGCGAGCGCGGCGAGCGTCGGCGCGAGCCGGGCGCGACGGCTCATCCGCGCTGCCCGGCCTGCGCGACGAGCGGATCGATCGCGGCGGCGATCCAGCTCGGCGTGAGTTGATTGCGCTCGATCGTGACGATGCGGCCACGCGCGTCGAGCACGAACGTCTCGGGCACGCCGGTCACTCCGTAGGCTCTCGCGAACGCGCCGTCGACGTCGCGCAGCACCGGGTAGCTCAGGTCGTGGACGCGCACGAACCTGCGCGTGTCCCCGGCGGCGTCGTTCCACGCGACTCCGACGACCGTCCCCCGGCCGGCGAGCGTGCGCTGGAGCCGGTCGAGCAGCGGCGCCTCCTGCGCGCAGGGGTCGCACCACGAGGCGAAGAAGTTCACGACCACGTAGCCGTCTCTGCGATAGCCGGCGAGCGTGCGCGTCCCACCGCCGTCGAGCAGCGGCAGCGCCGCGTCGTGGGCGAGCGGGTGCTGGCCGCGCGCGAGCGCCTGGTCGATCGAGCTGTCGTCGCCGGTCTGCAGCACGCCGAACACGAGCAGCCCGACGAGCAGGAGCGCGAGGAGGGAGGCGGCGACGGTCGTGACGGTGCGGCGCATGCGCGATCCTCAAGGGTAGAGCGAGGAGCTGCCCGGCTCGCCGTCGGCCGTCGGCGGCGAGTCGGCGGGCGCGTGCACGAGCTCGCGCGCGCCGAGCGGTCCGCTGAGCGCGACCGTCGCCTTGTGCCCCTGCGGCGTCTCGTCGCCGGCGGCGCCCGCGGCGCGCTTGCGCATCAGGACGGTGACGAACACGTGCGAGGGCGTCTCCCGCGCGTCGACGCGGTCGAGCGCGAGCTGCGGATGGCCGGCGAAGCGCACGGTCAGCTCCGCGCGATCCGCGGGCGCGTCGGCGAGCGTCCACGGCACGCTCACGAAGGGAAGGTCGTGGGCGAGTGGGGGCGGCTCGACCGGAGCGGGGTCGGGAGCCGGCGCCGGCAGCGACGCGATCGGCGTCTGGCCGCCGACCGGTGCGGCGACCGGCCACGCCGCGAGCGGCTCGCGCGCGACGCGGGCGCGCCGTCGCCGCCAGGCCAGCAGCGCCCCCGCCAGCAGCACGATCGGCGCGATGACGGCACGGCGGCGCATGCCCGAAGCCTACGGCGCCGCCGCCCGGCGCTTCGCCTCGTGCGCCAGCGGGTCTAGAATCCCTCGTCGCTGCGGACGTAGCTCAGTTGGTAGAGCGTCGGCTTCCCAAGCCGAAGGTCGCGGGTTCGAGGCCCGTCGTCCGCTTCGCGGGAACGGCCCGCTGTGGCGCGCGCTCCCAATGAGGCTGGCTACTGGACGCTGGCGGACGGGACCCTGCCATCCGAGCGCCCCGATGGACGTACATCTCTGGGAGTGCGCTTGGGAAGGCCGTTGACTGGCTAGTCACGGGCGCACCCGGCGCTATCCAACGTGAGCCGCGCGGGCGCCGCCGGCCTGCTCGACGGCTTCGCTCAGCAGCGACTCCCAGCGGAAGGCGTTCTTCTCGATCGTTTGCTCAGTCGCCCACTTGCGTGCGCGCTTGGCGAGCTTGCGGCGCTCGCGCGCTTTGTCGACGAGGCGCATGATCACCTCGTACCAGCGGTCGTCGGGAACGAGCCGGCCGCCCTGCGCCTCACCCATGTTGGCGTAGGGGCCAACCGGCGAGGCGAGCCACGGGACGCCCGCGGCGGCGTACTCCTTGAGCTTGATGTTCGAGCGCGCGGCGTTGAAGGGAGCCTCGGCGAGCGGTGCGATGGCGATGTCGAATTGCGCTGTACGAGTGAGAAGCCCGGGGACGGCCTTCTGGAGGTGCACATTGTTGGAGCGTCTGCCGAAGGCGCGTCTGTCGGCAGCGAACTCGATGAGCTTGACGCCTCTGCTGTGCTCGTAGCGGTCGCTGTCGATGTCCAGCCGCAGGCCGATCGTCACGACGCGCACCTCGGGTCGGGCATCGAGCACGCGCTGGAGCGTCTCGGCGATCCCCAGACGCTCGGCGTCGTAGTCGTGCTCAAGCCCGGCGACCCATCCGATCGTGATGCCTGCGTGCGGCTGCTGCTTGACCGAGAGGAACTGGCCCGGGATGTAGTTTTCCACCACCGCGACCTGCTTGGCGCCGCGCTCGGCGAAGCGGCGCGCGAGTTCGGGACTGGGGGCGGTGACAAGGTCGGCGATGCTGAGGGCACGGTTCACGGCGGCGCGGCGACGCTCCCATGTGAGCGTGCTCGCCTGCTGGTAGACGGTCGTGCCTCTGTTCGATCCTGCGTCGTCGTCGTCGTCCCAGACGACCGCGATGCCGTGCTCGCGCGCGTAGCGCATGAGGCGATGCACGCCGGTGTCGCAGAAGCGGTGGACAAGCAGCGCATCGGCTCCGGCCAGTTGCTGACCGAGCGGTGCTCTGGCTCTCGGCGCGATCGCTTGAAGCTGGTGGCCGTCTCGGCCGAGCGCCGTCAGAGGCAGGACCGCACGGTAGAGGCCGTTGGCGCTCCGCTGATTTGCCAAAAACGCGACTCGCATGCCGAAAGCTTGACGGGGACTCAGCGCGACCGCAAGCGGATGGGTACGGTATCCTTTTTTTTAGATCAACGGGGGTACGAAGGGGGGAGCGTCTCATGCCTCGCGCTGAGAATCTCGCGGCGATGCGCGCGCATCGCGGGCGGCGAGCGCTGGTACTGCTCGCCGCGACGACGCTGGCGATCGCGGTCTGCTCGGGCTCGAACGCGGCTGCGGCGACCTGGTCGTTGCAGACGCCGGCGGCGTCTGGTGGAACTGCCGAAAGTCTCTACGACGTCGGCTGCACGACCGAAAGAGATTGCGTCGCTGTCGGGCAGTTCCTAGAGGAAAAAACCGTCATCGAAGAAGGCATAGGCATAACGGTCAGAGCTGAGCCGCTGACCGAGAGCTGGAATGGCAGCAGTTGGACGGCAATAGCTGCGCGACCCAGATGGGCGACCACGAGCCTGCTGCGCGGAATCTCGTGCACGTCTGCAATGAACTGCGTAGCCGTCGGATCGGCGATCGAAGTCTTTGCCGGCTCGATCGCGGTCGCCATGAGGTGGAATGGCAGAGAATGGACGCGGCTCGAAGTGCCGACGCCGACCGAAGCCGAAGGCGCGATCAGCCTGCTAGACGTTTCGTGTACCTCGGTGAGCGCATGCACCGCCACGGGCGTCTACCACGACAGAAGAAGCGGCTCCTCCCACCTAATGATCCAGCGGTGGAATGGCAGAGAATGGACGCTGCAAACGCCGCCGGCGGCGTTCGGCGGACTGAAGGCTGTCTCCTGCGCGTCGGAAACGTCGTGCACCGCCATCAGCGAAAACGCCTTGCTTGCGGCGAAGTGGAACGGCAGAGAATGGACTGAACAGACGCTCCCGAGCCCGAGCAGAGGCAACAACAACCTGCTAGGCATCTCCTGCTTCTCGACGACGGCGTGCATGGTCGTCGGCGAGTGGGAAACAGGCACGGGCGCCAACGTCTTCGCCGAGACGTGGAACGGCAGAGAATGGGTCATCTCGACGCCGGTGAAGCCGGAAGGTGCCAGGTCCACACGCTTTGAAAGCGCTTCGTGCACGTCAGCCACCTCGTGCATCGCCGTCGGCGCCTACACGGAAGCGGTCGGGAACCAGCTCACCCTCGCGGAGAGCTGGAACGGCACCGCATGGACGCTGCTGACGACGCCCAACCCGAGAGGCGCGACGAGCAGCTTCCTGCGTGCGATCTCCTGCACCGCCGCCGCGCTCTGCACGGCGGATGGCGTCAGCTCGACGGAAGCGCTCGTGGAGCGCTACGCCTAACAAGATCGCGCTCCCCGCCCCGGTTGGTGGCGCAGACTACAAGGCGCCGGGCGTCGCTTTCCCTGCTGTCGAACGGCGGTCGGTGGTCGAAGCTGGCGTGGGCCGACTGTCCCGGCCGCAGGTGCGAGGGGCGACACGGCCATCGCTGCCTGACAACGATGCGCACCGGTTGGGCCCGTGCGCCAGGGTCAGGGCTGAGGGCCGGATGCCGCGAGCGCGGCACCGACGCGCTCGCAGTACCAGCCAATCAGTTGGAGCTGCGCCGGGGAGAGACGCCGCCGGCGGCGGAAGTGCGTCGAGATCACCCCATGAAGACGGCCGGCAGGGTCGACGATCGGCGTCGACTGCACGGCACGGAAGCCGGCCGACGCGGCGATCTCGCGGTGGGGCGCGAAGCCGGGATCGTGGTCGACGTCGTCGATCGCGGTCTGGGAGCGTTGCCGTGCCGCCCGGCCGCAGGCGGAGCCGTCGTCGTCCACCACGGCGAAGTACTCGAGGAACTCGCCGTCGAAGCCGCTGCTCGTGGCGATCGTCAATGCGCCGCTTGCCGGATCCGCGAGCTGCACGTTGCCGAGGTCCGTGGCCAGCAGCGCCAGTGCGCCCTCGAGCGCGTGATCGAGGACTGCGGAGCGCCGCGGCGTCCTCTCGACCTCACGGCTGAGCGCGAGCATGCGCTGCGTCGCCTGCGGCTCGTCCCGCCGCAGGCGCTTGCGCATCGCGTTCAGCTCCGCGCGTGCCGCGAACGCGCGGGCCCAGACAGGGCGCTTGGCCACGTACGCCTCGGGCAACCGGGCGCCGATCGCGTCGAGCGTGTCCAGCCATGCGAGCGCTCTGGCGTACTCGCCGTCGGCGGCCGCCTGATCCGCCCAACTCAACGTGCTCGCGACCGCGTGCTGGTGCCTCAACTCGGCCAACGTCGCGCATCTCCGTGATCGTCCCGGGCGTCCCGGCAGAGCATACGGCACGGGCTGGCGGCGGATCGTGGTGGCCGCGTGGTTCGATACCGCCCGTGGAACCGCTCGGCGAGGACCTCGCAGCACCGGCGGTCGCGGCCGACGCGCCGGGCGTGCCGGGGTCGGTCGCGCTCGGGACGATCGCGCGCGAGTGGGGGCGGATCGGCGCGGTCGGGTTCGGGGGGCCGCCGGCGCACGTTGCGCTGCTGCGCGAGCTGTGCGTCGCACGGCGCGGCTGGCTGAGCGAGGAGGACTTCGAGCACGCGATCGCCGTCACGAACCTGCTGCCGGGACCGGCGTCGACGCAGCTGGCGATCTTCTGCGCGTGGCGCCTGCGGGGCGTCGCGGGTGCGGCGGTCGGGGCGCTCGGGTTCATCGTCCCGGGGCTCGTGCTGATCGTCGCGCTGGCCGCGCTGTTCCTCAGCTCGCCGCCGCGCTGGGTCGCCGGGGTCGCCGCCGGGGCCGGCGCGGTCGTGGCGCCGGTGGCCGTGCAGGCCGCGCTCGCGCTGATCCCGGCGAGCTGGACGCGGGCCCGCGGAGCCGGCCGCGCCCGCTGGCTGGCCTACCTGCTCGCCGGCGCCGCCGCGACGATCGTGCTCGGGCCGTGGCTCGTGCTCGTGCTGATCGCGTGCGGTCTGGTCGAGCTCACGGCGGAGCGCGGCGTGCCGCCGCTCGCTGCCGCGTGGGCGCCGTGGCCGGTCGCGACGGTCGGCGCCGCCGGCGGGCTGGGCGCGCTCTGCTGGACGGCGCTGAAGGTCGGCGCGCTCTCCTACGGGGGCGGCTTCGTGATCGTCCCGCTCATGCAGGCCGACGCAGTCGGGCACTTCCACTGGATGACAGCCGGCGAGTTCACGGGCGCGGTCGCGCTCGGTCAGGCGACGCCCGGTCCGGTCGTGCTGACGGTCGCCGTCGTCGGCTACGCCGCGCACGGGGTCGGCGGCGCGCTGCTCGCCGCGCTGGTGGCGTTCGCGCCCTCGTTGTGCTTCGTCGCGCTCGGCGCGCGGCACTTCGAGCGACTGCGCACGAGCCCGACTCCGCGCGCGTTCCTGGCCGGCGCCGGCCCGGCCGCGATCGGCGCGATCCTCGGCGCCGCGGTCACGCTCGCCGCCGCGCTTGCCGAGCCGTGGCAGTACGCGCTCCTCGCCGGCGGCGCGATCCTCCTGCTGCTCCTGCGCCGCGGCCTGATCGTCACGCTGCTGATCGCCGCGCTGGTCGGCGCGCTGGCGGCGCTCGCCGGCGCGCCGCTGCCCGCCTGACCGGCTGCCGGTCAGGCGAGCGGCGCGGCCGACTGCGGCGTCCTGCTTGCACGCATCGCGGGTCTCGCGCCGCGACGGCGCGGGCGGCGGACCCGGACGTGCTCGGCGAGGAAGTAGGAGCCGATCACGAAGAGCGCGGCGAGCGCCTGCGCGGCGAGCGTCTCGACGGTGGGGAAGAGCGCGAGCCACGTGCCCGTCCAGCCGGGAAGGGGCAGGCCGATCGAGGTGGTCGGCAGCCAGCCGGCGAGCTGCATCTCCTGGACGCCCTCGCCGACCATCACGATCAGCACGAAGCCGAGCAGGATCCCGGTCGCGACGAGCATGCGGCGGTACGGGAGCTTGGCGTTGAGCCAGAACGTCAGCACGCCGATCGCGGCCGTCATCGCGACGCCGAGCGCGACGCCCTGGAGCACGACGCCCGAGCCGGCTTTGAGGCGCAGGCTCTGCAGGAACAGGACGATCTCGAAGCCCTCGCGGTAGACGGCGGTGAAGCCGAGCAGCGCGAAGCCGAGCAGCGCGCCGCGCCGGCTGGCGCCGCCGATGTCGTCGAGCAGCGCGCGGCGGCGCTTGTGGTGGTGGCTCATCCAGCCGGTCCAGTAGACGCGGTGCAGGAACCAGTTCATGACGATCATCAGCACGATCACCGCGACGAGGCCGGTCGCGGCCTGCACGTCGAGACCGCTGCCGCCGAGCTGTCCGAGGACCCAGATCGCGGCGAACCACGTCGCGACGGTCGCGACGAGCGAGACCGTCGCGCCTGCGGCGACCGGCCGGCGCATCGCCGCGTTGCTGCCGCGGAGCCCGGCCAGCACGGCGGCGAGCACGAGGATCGCCTCGAGCCCCTCGCGCAGCACCAGGATCGCGGAGTCGAAGACGACGGTGCCGTGGCTGAGCGAGCCGGGGGCGGCGTCGGTCGGGTCCGGCACGCCGCCCGAGGCGGTCGCGGCGAGATACACGAGGCCGATCAGGCCGGCGAGCAGCAGGCCGGGGACGAGCAGACGCGTCGCTGCGCGCGCCGTCTGAGCTGAATTCCGAGCGATGCGGTCGGTCATAGTTTGGGTACCCTAACACATGGGTCGCGCGGTCGTCCTCCGCGGCGTGGTCGCGCCGCCCTCGAAGCGTTCAGCGGCGGCGCTGCACTCAGCGCGGATCGATGCGGTCGCCCGATTCCCCGGGTTGGCGTACGACCCCTGGAAAGCAGGGGTTTTCCTGCAAGGAAACACGCACGTATACGGGGGCTCGCAAACCTGTTAAGGTGCGACCCCAGCTGTGAACGTCGGGGAACATAGGAGGAGAGCGTGATGATGGGGCAGCTGCTTCGACGTCGAGGTCGCTTCGCCGGAACGGTCGTGGTCGCGGTCCTGCTGCTTGGGATCGGGGCCGGCGGCGTCAGCAGCGCCGCGCCGTCCGCGCACGCGGCGCGCCGCGCGCTGGACCTGCGCGGCACCGCCCACCTGCATCTCACGCACAAGTCGGGGAACGTGCTCTACGAGCGCGGGACGGCGACGGGCACGCTGCCCGGCACGGTGACCGCGCGGCTGGTCACCGGCGTCACGAAGGTCAGCGGCACCGTCACGTTCTACCCGCGCGGCGGCGGCTCGCTGACGCTCTCCGCCGTCGGCTACCCGCAGTCGGCCGCGACGATCGTCCACTTCACCGGCCGCTGCGCCGTGCGCAGCGGCACCGGTCGCTTCCGCGCCGCGCTCGGCAGCGGCTCGTTCAGCGGCACCGCCAACCGGCGCACGTGGGCGATCACCGTCAACGCCCACGCGCATCTGACGTACTGACGGCTGGATGATCGATCCGTCGCGCCGCCTGGCGGCACTCGCGCTGCTGGTCGTGCTCTGCCTGGCCGTCGCGTCCGCCGCCCCGGCCGCGGGCGCGACGGATCCGGTGCGCGTGAGCGCCGCGTTCGATCCCGGCGCGCGCCTCGGCGCGGCGAGCGCCATGGACGTCGACCTGCGCCTCGACCCCAGCCGGCTGACAACCGCGCAGCTGACGGAGGTGCGCGTCGCCTATCCGCAGGGGCTCGGGGTCGTCTCGAGCGGACTGGGGCTCGCGAGCTGCACGCGCCCGGCGCAGGACTTCGTGCAGGTGCTGATCTCCGGCCCGAGACTGGACGGCTGTTCGCCGAACTCGGTGATGGGCTACGGCGCGGCGCGCGCGATCGTGCGCCTCGTCGACGGCGGGCAGGTGATCCCCGAGTACGCGACGGTCACGCTGCTGTCGGGCCCGTTCGTGCAGGGGCAGCTCGGGCTGGTCGTGTTCATCGACGGGCAGCGCCCGTTCGGCGCGAAGCTCGCGTTCGCCGGCCAGGTGACCGATGCGCCACCGCCCTACGGCGGTGCGCTGCGGGTGCGCCTGCCGGTCGTGCCGGGCATCCAGGACCTCGCGACCGTCTCGCTCGTGGATCTGCGGGTGGTGATCGGATCGCATGCCATCCGCTACCGCGAGCGCCGCGGCCGCCGGGTCGTCGCCTACCGCCCGGACGGCATCGAGCTGCCGGACGCCTGCCCGCGCGGCGGCTTCCGCTTCCGCGCCGACGTCCGCTTCGCCGACGGCAGTCGCAGATCGGCGACGTCGGTCACGCGCTGCCCGCCGCCGCTTGCCGCGCCCACGCCAGGGCGCTAATCTGCCATAAGTTGGTGCGTCGATGGGGGTCGATGCGACGCACGCCGTCCGGCGTGAATCCATCGCGCGAGCACCAGTACCTTAATGGGTTAAAGGACCGGCCTTAAAAGCCGTTGATGCGGGTTCGAGCCCCGCCTGGTGCATGCATGCTGCATACGGGGTTCAACGACTCGTCGACGAATCTGCTCGACGCGCTCGACGCGTCGCTCGTCGCCAACGGCGCGGAGCGCACGCTCTTGGCCGTCGTGCCGTTCCGGCCGGCGCCGGTCGACGTACGGCTCGAGCTGCGCGACCCGGCCTGGCCGGCGACGACGGCCGGCCGCCGTGCGGTCGCCGCGCTCGCCACGAGCGACGAGCCGCTCGGCGTGCGCTTCGCCGACGCCGACCTCGCCGCGCTCGGCGCGGCGCTCGAGCGCGGGGAGCCCGATCCGCTCTCCACGCGCGCCGTCGCCACCGGGCGGCGCTGGGTCGTCAACTTCGGCGATCCGAACACGACGAAGGCGCTGCACGTCGGCCACCTGCGTAACGTCGCGATCGGCAACGCGCTCGCCGGCGCGGCCGAAGCGCTCGGCGCAGACGTCGTGCGCCAGAGCCGCGTCGGCGACTTCGGGCGCAGCATGGGCGAGGCGGTGGCCGGCTATCTCGCGCACGGCGGCGGGCGCACGCCCGCGCGCGACGGGGTCAAGGGCGACCGCCTGATCGGCGAGTGCTATCTGCGCTACGTGCAGGACCTCGCGGACGCGGAGGAGTGCGAGGTCGGCGAGGGTGACGCCGCGCTCTCGCGCGAGCGCGCGCTGCGCCGCGACGAGGCCGAGCGGCTGCTGGAGCGCTGGCGCTGCGGCGATCCGGCTGCCGTGCGGCTGTTCGGCGAGCTGCGCGCCTGGGTGCTGGCAGGCCACGAGGAGACGTTCGCGCGCCTCGGCGTGCGCGTCGATCGCATGCTGTTCGAGTCCGACTACCTCGCGCACGCCGAGGCGCTCGTGCGCGACGGGCTCGCGACCGGCATCGTCGAGCGCGGCGCCGGCGAGGCGACCATCTTCCCCACCGGCGAGGAGGCGTACCCGCAGCTGCTGCTGCATCGCCGCGACGGCTTTCCGACCCAGCATCTGCGTTACGTCGCGACGTATGACGCGACGCGCCCGCTGCTCGCCGGCGCACGCTCGGTCGCGGTCTTCGGCAGCGAGTGGCGTGGCCTCATACGCGCCTGCGAGGCGCTGCTCGGGCGGTTGCGCCCCGGCGAGGAGGTGCACCCGACCGACAACGTCATGCACGAGATGGTGCTCGGCGAGGAGGGCGGCGCGGTGAAGTCGAGCAGGGGCGGCGCGCCGCTGGCCGACGAGCTGCTCGAGCAGGTCGCGAGCGCAGAGCCCGTCGACGGCCTCGCGCGCCGGCACGGACGCCGCAGCGCCGAGGAGCTGGCGCGGGTCGCGCTGCTCGGCTGGTTCCTCGGACGGCCGCTGCAGCAGCGCGTCGCGCTCTCGCCCCAGGAGCTGCTCGACCCGCGCCGCAACGCGGGCTGGTCGCTCGCGCAGGCATGGGCGCGCGCGTGCGACCCGCGCCACGACGGCGAGCCCGACCCCGATCCGGACGACCCCGGCTACCGCTTCGTGCTCGTGCAGTCTCAGCGCCACCGGCGGCTGCTGGAGAGGTGCGCGCTGGAGCTCGATCTGCTCCCGTTCGTGCGCTTCCATTACCACCTCTCGCGCTGGTTCGCCGCCACGCAGGCGACGCCGCGCGTCGCGCGGGCGCTGCGCGGGGTGCTCGGCGAGGGACTCGCGGCGCTCGGGCTCGCGAACGGCGCGGCAGCGGCCGTGCCCGTCGCGGCGGCGAGCGGAGGTGTCGCGTGCCGGTCGTGAGCGAGCTCGCCTGGGTCGACGGGGCGATCGTGCCGCGCGAGCAGGGGGCGCCGTCGCTGGCGTCGTCGACGTTCCACATGGGCACCGGCGTCTTCGACGGACTGATGGCCTACTGGAACGAGGACCACGTCCATCTGCACCGGGCGCACGAGCACCTCGTGCGCTTCAAGACGGGCGCCGAGCGGATGGACCTGCCGTTCGCCTTCTCGCCCGAGGAGCTGGAGGACGGCATCCGCGCGCTGCTCGACACCTGCCCGCGGCGGACCCACTACATCCGCCCGATCGCATTTCGCGGCGCGCCCGAGATCATGCTGGTGGCCAGCAGAGAGCTGCCGGTGAACGCGTGCATCTTCGCCGTCGAGGTCGAGCGCGACGTCGCACAGCCGATGCGCGGGACGATCGTGCCGGTGGAGCGCGTCTCGAGCCGCGCGATCCCGGTCGCCTGGAAGGTCTGCGGCACCTATGCGAACAGCTTCCTCGCGCAGCGGCGCGCGTTCGAGCGCGGCGCCGACGTCGGCGTGCTGCTCGACGGCGCCGGCCGCCTCGCGGAGGCGAGCACCTCGAACCTCTTCCTGATCCGCGACGAAGCGCTTGTGACGCCCTCCGTCGACGCCGACGTGTTCCCAGGCATCACGCGTCGCAGCGTGCTGGAGATCGCGGCGCAGATCGGCGCCGACGCGGTCGAGCGCGACGTCGACCCGCGCGAGCTGGCGCGCTGCGAAGGCGCGTTCCTGGCCTCGACGATGCTCGAGCTGCGGCCGTTCTCGGCGATCGACGACGCGACCTTCCCGACCGCCGAGCACCCGCTCTACCGTCGCGTGCGCGAGGCGTTCGACGCCGCGACGCACGCCTGATCCGCGTTCAGCAGGGCGGCGCCTCGACGCACGCGAGCAGCGCGGCGGCCTGCGCGGCGAGCGCCTCCCGGTGGGGTCCGAGCAGCGCGCCGGCCTCGGCGACCAGCGCCTCGCTGCGCCGCGGGTCGGCGTCGCCGGCGGCGGCGTCGAGCTGCGCGAGGCCGTCGGCGAGCGCCGCGCGCGCCTGCGCGCCGAACGGGTTCTCGCGCTGGATGTCGGCGTACGTCGCCGGGCTTGCGTCAGCGATCCGCGCGAGCAGGGCGAGCAGCGCGAGGAATGGCGGCGGCGCGATCGCGAGCAGCGCGTCGAGCTCGACGTCGAGGCTGCGCAGCGCGAGCGCGAAGCTCAGCACGCTCGCGTGCGGCACGACCTGCAGCGCCGCGGTGAGGCGGTCGTGCGCCGCGGCGTCAGGGACGGTCACGACTGCGCGCGCCCGGCGGCGCAGCAGCGCCAGCAGCGCCGCTGCGCGCGGGCCGGGCGCGAGCTCGACGGCGAGCACGGCGCGGCCGGCGAAGCCGAGGGAGGGCGCGAACATCGGATTGAGCGAGAGCAGCTCGACGGGCGCCGCGGCGGCGAGCGCCGCGCGCGCGAACGGCGTCTTGACCGACAGCGTGTCGGCGAGCAGCGCGCCGGCGGGCAGCACCGCGAGCACGTGCGGGAGGGCGTCGAGCGCGGCCTGCTCGGGCAGCGTGAGGATGGCGCAGTCGGCGTCCGCGAGCGCGTCTGCCAGCGCGGCGGAGGGCTCGCGCGCGTCGAGCGCGACGTACCTCGCCGGAGGCGGTCCAGCGCGGGGGCGGGGCGCGACGTCGAGGACCGTCAGCGCGCTGCCGGCGTCCGCGAGCGCGCCGGCGAGCAGCCGGCCGACGGCGCCGTCGCCGCCGACGAGCGCGCAGCGCGCGAGGCCGGCGGCGGGCGCGGGCTGATTCTCAGCGGTCGAGCTCACCCCGCGTCGATGTTCGCAGATGGAAATCACCGCGGGGACCGCAGACACGCTAGGCTCTAATAACCGGTGTAACAACACACCTTGATCCAGAAACGAGGAGGGGGACCTCGATATGGGCACGAGCACGCAGACGGCCGCTCTCGCGTCGTTCCGGGAGCGAATCGACCGCGTCGACGAGCAGCTCGTGAGCGCGCTCGCGCAGCGCATCGCGATCTGCCGCGAGGTCGCCGACCACAAGCGCGAGCAGGGCATCCCGATGATGCAGCCCGAGCGCGTCGCAGCCGTCGAGGAGCGCTGGGCCGAGCTGGCGGCCGAGCGCGGGCTCGATCCCGACTTCGCGCGGACGCTCGCGAATGCGATCATCGCCGAGGGCTGTCGCGTGGAGGACGCGATCATCGACCGCGAGGACGCCGCGGCGGCGGACGGGCGCAGCGTCTTCGCGCGGGCGGCGGTCGGCATCGACCACGTCGCGATCGCCGTGCGCGACCTCGACGCCGCGATCTCCTACTACGGCGACGTGCTCGGCATGGAGCTGCAGGAGCGCCGCCGGATCAGCGGGCGCGTGAGCGGGATGGACTCGGCCGTCATGACTGCGGGTGGCGTCAAGTTCGTGCTCGTGCAGGGTGACTCGCCCGAGTCGAACGTCTCGCGCTACATCGAGGCGTACGGGCCCGGCGTCCAGCACGTCGCGATCGAGATCCCCGACGCGCATGAGGCGATCGCCGACTTGCGTGCCCGCGGCGCCGACCTGCTCACCGGCGTCATCAACGGCCCCGGCCTCGACCAGATCTTCACCAAGCGCGAGCCGAGCTCCGGCATGCAGCTGGAGATAATCGCGCGCGCCGAGAACGAGGGCTTCGACCCCAGGAACGTGCAGGAGCTGTTCGAGGCGATGGAGCGCGAGAACGTCTACTGACGCGCGCCGGCGAGCGGCTGGAGGGGGAACGGTGCACGGCGCGCGTGTCGGCATCCTCGGTGCGGCCGGCGCGGTCGGCTCGGCGACCGCGTTCGCGCTCGCGCTGCGCGGCCGCGCTCGGCTCGTGCTCGCCGACGCCGCCGCAGAGCGCCTCGAAGCCCAGCGCATCGACCTCGAGGCGCTCGCGGCAGCGCTGCCCGGCCTCGACGTGCGCGCCGGCGACGTCGACGCGCTCGCCGCCTGCGAGGCGATCGTCGCGTGTGCAGGAGCGCCGCACCGTGACGGCGCGCCGCGCGGCGCGTTCCTGGGCGAGAACGCCGCGATCCTCGCGCCGCTGCTCGACGCGATCGAGGCAGTGGAAGGCGCGCCTCCGCCGGCGCTGGTGCTCGTCAGCAACCCGGTCGACGCGCTCACGACGCTCGTGGCGCGCCGGCTCGGCGGGCGTGCGCGCGTGCTCGGCCACACGCTCAACGACACGCTGCGGCTGCGGGTCGCGATCGCACGCGCGCGCGGCTGCGACCCCGCCCAGGTCGAGGCGTGGAGCGTCGGCGAGCACGGGCCGCACGCGGTGCCGCTGCTGAGCCGCGTGCGCGTGCGCGGACGCCGCGTCGAGCTGACCTCTGCGGAGTGCGCGCAGGTGCGGGCCGAGGTCGAGGGCTGGTACGCACGCTGGCAGGCGCTCGGGACCGGGCGCACGACGCAGTGGTGCTCGGGCTGGGGCGTCGCGGCGGTCGTGGAGGCGCTGCTGGACGGGGACGAGCGGCCGTGGCCGGTCTCGACGCCGCTGGCGGGCACCTGGGGCGTGGACGACGTGTGCCTGACGGCGCCGGCGCTGCTCGGACCTGGGCGGGCCCCGCGGGTGCTGAGGTGGGCTGTGGCGCCGGATGAGCGTGCTGCGATCGCCGGCGCCGCCCGCGCCGTCGCCGGCGCCTGCGACGCGCTCGCCGCGACGGGGGCGCCGCGATGAGGTTCGTGCTCGTCGACAACTACGACTCGTTCACGTTCAACCTCTTCCAGATGCTCGCCGACCTGGGCGGCGAGGCGCCGCTCGTGCTGCGCAACGACGACCCGGTCGCCTGGCCGGAGCTGCGCGCGCGCGGCTACGGCGCGATCGTCGTCTCACCCGGTCCCGGCCGGCCCGAACGCGCGCGCGACTTCGGCATCAGCGCCTCAGCGATCCGCGAGTCCGGGATGGCCGTGCTCGGCGTCTGCCTCGGCCACCAGGGCCTCTGCCAGCTGCACGGCGCCCCGGTCGTGCCGGCGCCGGTGCCGATGCACGGGCGCACGAGCGCGGTGCACCACGCGCAGATCGACCTCTTCGACGGGATTCCCTCGCCCTTCGAGGTGGTGCGCTACCACTCGCTGGCGGTCGGCTCGCTGCCGGCCGGGCTGCACGCGCTCGCCTGGTCCGACGACGGCGTGCTGATGGGCGTGCGCCACCTCGAGGCGCCGCTGTGGGGCGTGCAGTTCCACCCGGAGTCGATCTGCTCCGAGCACGGCGCGCGGCTGCTGCGCAACTTCCGCGACCTCGCGCTCGCCGCCTCGACGCGCGGGCGTGCGCGCCTGGGCGGCGACCAGCAGCGGCTCGTGCGCCGCCAGCCGATCGTGCGCTTCCGCCGCCTGCGGCTCGCGCTCGACGCGGAGGCGGTCTTCGCCGCACTCTACGCCGAGCGCGAGGTCGCCTTCTGGCTCGACTCAAGCGCGCCGGGCGTCGAGCACTGCGGGCGCTTCTCGTTCATGGGCGACGACTCGGGCCCGCTTGCGGAGGTGCTGACATACGACGTCGCGAGCGCACGCGCGACGATACGCACCGCGAGCGGCGTCGAGCAGGCCGACGGGCCGCTGCTCGCCTATCTCGACGACCAGCTGCGCGCATGCCGTGCGACCGCGCCGGCGCTGCCGTTCGAGTTCGGCGGCGGCTACGTCGGCTACCTCGGCTACGAGCTGAAGGCGGAGTGCGGCGGCGAGGCCGCGCACGCCGCCGATGCGCCCGACGCGGCGCTCGTCTTCGCCGACCGCTTCCTCGCGTTCGACCACGAGCAGGGGGAGGTGTGGCTCGTCGCGCTGGAGGCGCACGACGCGCCGGCGGCGCCGTGGCTGGACGAGATGACGGCGCGGCTGACGGCGCTCGCGGCGGACGGCGCCGGTCCGCGGCGCGACGGCCCGGCCCGCGCGCCGGCGGCGGGCGCCGTGCACGCCGACGGCGGGCGCGCGGTGGCGGTCGAAGACGCGTGGCCGCCCGGCTGCGCGCCGCGCCACGACGACGATGCCTACCTCGCGCTGATCGCGCGCTGCCAGGAGGCGATCGTCGCGGGGGAGACGTACGAGGTCTGCCTCACGAACCACGTCGAGCTGGAGGGGGCGATCGACCCGTGGCGCGCATACCGGCGCCTGCGCGCGGTCAACCCCGCCCCGTTCGCGGCCTTCCTGCGCTTCCCCGAGGTGAGCGTGCTGAGCGCCTCGCCGGAGCGCTTCCTGCGCGTCGGCGCCGACGGACAGGTGGAGGCGAAGCCGATCAAGGGCACGGCGCCGCGCGGGGCGAGCGTCGAGGCGGACCTTGCGATCCGCGAGCGGCTGCGGGCCAGCGAGAAGGACCGCGCCGAGAACCTGATGATCGTCGACCTGCTGCGCAACGACCTCGGCGCCGTCTGCGAGGTCGGCAGCGTGCACGTGCCGGTGCTGTTCGGCGTCGAGTCGTTCGCGACCGTCCACCAGCTCGTCTCCACGATCCGCGGGCGGATCGGCCGCGGCTCCTCCGCGCTCGACGTCGTGCGCGCCGCGTTCCCGGGCGGCTCGATGACGGGCGCGCCGAAGAAGCGCACGATGGAGATCGTCGACGAGCTGGAGGCCGGCCCGCGCGGCGTCTACTCGGGCGCGCTCGGCTGGTTCGCGCTCGGCGGCGCGGCCGACCTCTCGATCGTCATCCGCACGATCGTCGTGACCGAGCGCGGCGCGAGCTTCGGCGCCGGCGGCGCGATCGTCGCGCTGTCGGACCCGCGCGAGGAGCTGCGCGAGGTGCGCCTGAAGGCGCGGGCGCTCGTCGAGACGCTGCTGCCGGCGGTCGGCGGCGACGAGGCCGGGGCGGCGGCCGCGGGCCTGGCGTAGGCTCCAGCGCGTGCGTCGTCGCTCGCTGGCCGTGCTCGCGCTCGTCGTCGCGCTCGCCGCCGCGAGCGCGACGCTCGTGCGCGCCGACGGGGGGACGGTGACGGTCGCGCCGCCCGGCGGCGGGGCGCCGAAGCAGCTCTCGCTCGCCGCGCTCGCCGGCAGCTTCGACGTGCACCGCGCGACCTACGACGTGCGCGGCGCCGGCGACTCGACGAGCAGGGTGGTGGTGGCGGATGGGATCTCGTTCGGCGCGCTGCTGCGCGCCGCCGGGCTCGACGGCACGTTCACGTACGCCGCCGTCCCCCAGCCGGACGGCGGCGGCACGACCTATCTGTTCCCGTCCAGCGACGCGGTCGTGTGGTCCGACGGGGAAGGCGTGCACCTCCTGCGGGCGAGCGCGGGAGCGGGCGACGCAAACGCCTCCGACGACCTCACGTTCCCGGGCGGGTCGTTGTCGGTGCAGCTCCACAGCGGCGAGCTGTACCGCCCGCGCGTGAGCGTCGCGCCGCCGCAGGGGCGCCCGCACCAGCCGATCCTCTTCAGCGCCACGCTCGCCGACGGCAGACCGCTGCCGGCGGGGATGACGTTCCAGTGGTACTTCGACGGCGGCAGGTACGTGCCCGGCGATCGCGTCACGCACCGCTTCCCCGCCAGCACCACGTACAAGGTGGAGCTCAACATCGTCCGCGGCAGCGTCACGGTCACCGCCCTGCCGACGATCGTGCACGTGCGGATCGCCGACGCCCCGGCCCCGCGGTCCGCCGCGCAGGGCGCCGTCGTTCCCGCCGGCGGGACGGGTGCGGGCGGCGCGGCCGGATCCGGCGCAGGCGCCGCCCCGACCGCCGCGAGCGCTCCCGCGGCGGCGGTCCGACCGCGGACGCTCGCGCCCGCGCCGCCGCGCCGCCCGCCGGCGCCCGCTGCGCTCCAGGGTCGGCTCGTCAGCGGTACCCTGATCGCCGCGGCGAGCGCGCCGCCGCCGCTCGCGGGCGGTGCGGCGCCGGCGAGCACGGCGTCGGCCGACCGGCCGCTCCACGTCCCGATCGGCGCGTGGGTCGCGCTCGGGCTGGCGGCGCTGCTCGGCCTCGGCTGGGCGCTGGAGTCGCGCCACACGCTCCCCTTCTGGCAGCCATGACGATCGAGCACATCCTCTTCGACATCTCCGACGTGCTGCGCTACCCGGTGCTGCTGCTCGCGCTGCTCGCGCTCGTCGTCGTCCTCGCAGAGGTCGGCACGCTGCTGGCCGAGCTGCGCCGCCGCCGCGGCCGGAGCGTCGCGCGCCTGGAGCGCGCCGCCGACGTCGCGCGCGAGGCGCTCGCCGCCGGCGACGGCGCGGGCGCGCTGCGCGCGGTGCGCAGCGTCGGGTTCAACCAGGCGATGGACGAAGCGCTGGCGGCGACCGTCGAGCAGCGCGAGAAGCCCGACGCGGCGAACCGCGTCGCCAAGCGCCTCGCCGAGTACGACTACCGCTCGGTGCGCCGCCTGGAGCGCACGCGCATCCTCGTGCGGATGGGGCCGGCGCTCGGGCTGATGGGCACGCTGATCCCGCTCTCGCCGGCGCTCGCCGGGCTCGCGAGCGGCGACGTGAAGCGCCTCACCGACGACCTGCGCGTCGCGTTCAGCGTGACGGTCGCGGGCCTGCTCGTCGGCGCGGTCGCCTACACCGTCTCGCTCGTGCGCAACCGCCTCTACGACCAGGACTACTCGGACGTCGAGTACATCGCCGCCGCGCTCGCCGGCGCCCCCACCGGCACCGCTCCGAGCCCGCCGGCCGAGACGCCCCGCGTGCACGCCCCCCGAGAGGCGATCGTCCCGTGAGCGGGCCGCCCGCCCCGACCGTCCGCGCCCGCGCCCGCTCGCGCGAGGACCGCGCCGGGGACCCGCTCGACGGGCTCGTGAACCTGTTCGACCTCGGGATCGTGCTGTCGGTCGCGTTCCTGCTCGCCGCGCTCTCCTCGCTCAAGCTCGGCCCGGACGCGCTCGGCAGGGCGCACGGTGGGGCGGCCGAGCGCACGGCGCCGGCCGGTTCGATCCTCGTGCCGAGATCCGCCCAGGTGAGAGCGATCAAGCTGCAGCCCGGCCAGAGAGTGGTCGGCCGCGGCAGAGCGATCGGGACGGTCTACCGCCTGTCCGACGGGCGCCTCGTCGTCGTGCAGCCGGGCGCCGCCGGTCCATAGCGCCGCGTCAGACGGACGGCGCCGCGTCGCTCGCGGACGGGTGCGAGGCGTCGCGGAACTCCTCGAACTGGCCCGTCAGCACGAAGCCGAGCTGCTCGCCGATGTCGACTGCGAGGTCGCCCATGCGCTCGACCGCGCGGGCGGCGAGGATCATGTGCATCGCCCACTCGCGCGCGTCGGGGTCGTCGCCGCTCTCCCATGCGAACTGGAAGACGCGGCGGTTGAGCTCGTTGACGTCGCGGTCCTGGTGGAGCAGGTCGCGGGCGAGCGCGAGGTCGCGTTCGGCGAACGCGCGCTTGGCCTGCTCGATCTCCTGGCTGACGAGCCGCCCCATCACGCCGAGCTCCTCGAGCAGCGTCGGGTGCGTCGGCGGGTGGTGGCCGTCGAGCGGGATCAGCTTGGCGACGTTCACGCACTGGTCGCCCATCCGCTCGACCGAGCGGATCACGTGCAGCAGCGCGGCGGCGAGGCGCAGGTCGGTGGCGACCGGGGCCTGCAGCGCGAGCAGCGAGAGGATCCGTTCGTGCATGTCGCGGTAGAGCTGGTCGATCGCGTCGTCGCCCGCGATAACCTCCGTCGCGAGGGCGACGTCCTGGTGCTCGACGGCCTCGAGCACGCGCCGCAGCTGGTCGCGTACGAGGTCGAGACCGCCGAGCGCGGTCTGCTCGATCTGCGTCAGCTCCTCCTGGAAGCGGACGCGCAGCTCACGCTCGGACTCGAATGCCATTGCAGGAAGCATCCTCGCACACCGGTTGCCGGGTTGTTACCGGGTCGTGAAGGTGCGGTGAACCGACGGGGAACGGGGCGCGGGTCTGCATCCTCTTCACCGTCTGATAACAGGCGCGCGCGCGACGTGCGGGATCCTCGGCAGCCATGGAGGCTGCACCGCATGACGAGACGATCCGCGCCGGCGGCCTGGAGCTGCGGCGCTCCGACGGTCTCGTGCTCGCCGGCGGGCAGGTCGTGCAGACGTCGGTGCGCGAGCTGCGGCTGCTCGTCGCGCTGGTCGACCGCTGGGGGCGAATCGTCTCGCGCGAGGAGCTCTACCGCCTCGCCTGGGGCGGCACGCTGCGCGCCGGGGACCGCTCCGTCGACGTCTACGTCCACAAGCTGCGCACGAAGCTCGAACAGGCGCTGCCCGACACCGCCTTCATCCACACGCATCCGGGCTTCGGCTATCGCTTCGATCCTGTTTCACAAGACTTAAACAGATCGGCCACAGCGCGATAACAGAATCGCGGATGTGCCCTGTGACGCTGCCGAGCACCGTCGCAACGGAGAAAGGATGCAGATGAGGTACTCGAAGGTCCTCGCGCTCGGCTCGGCCGCCGCGATCGCCCTGGGCGTCGCAGCCTGCGGCAGCAGCAAGAGCAACACCAGTTCGACCGGGGGATCGAGCTCATCGTCGTCGGCCGCGCTCAACGGCGCCGGCTCGACGTTCCAGGCTCCGCTCGTGAGCGAGTGGGCGAACCGCTTCAAGAGCAGCAGCGGCATCACCGTCAACTACCAGCCGGTCGGGTCCGGCGCAGGCATCGCGCAGCTCACCGCCGGCACGGTCGACTTCGCGGGCAGCGACGCCGTCATGAAGCCCGAAGAGGTCGCGGCGGCCAAGGCCAAGGGGACGCCGGTGCACCTCCCGATCGCGCTCGGCGCGGTCACCGTCTCATACAACCTCAGCGGCGTCAGAACCGGCCTCAGACTCGACGGCCCGACGATCGCGAACATCTTCCTCGGCAGAGTCGCGAAGTGGAACGATGCGTCGATCGCCTCGCTCAACCCCGGCGTCACGCTGCCGTCCACGACGATCACCGTCTGCCACCGCTCGGACGAGTCCGGCACGACGAAGAACTTCACGCAGTTCCTCGCAGGCCAGTCGCAGGCGTGGGCGAAGGGCCCCGGCTCCGACAAGAGCGTCCAGTGGCCGACCGGCACGGGCGCGAGAGGCAACGACGGCGTCGCCGGCTGCGTCAAGCAGACGCCGGGCGCGGTCGGCTACGTCGAGCAGGCCTACGCGCTGCAGAACAACTTCACGACCGCGGCGGTCAAGAACAGAGCCGGCGCGTGGGTGCAGCCGACCCTGGCGGCGACCTCGGCCGCCGGCGAGGGCGCCAAGCCGCCGGCGAACCTCGAGTTCTCGACGATCGACGCCCCGGGCGCGAAGAGCTACCCGATCACGGCCGTCACCTTCCAGATCGTCTTCCAGGACGTCTGCAAGGCGGGCAGATCGCAGGCTACCGCGGCCAGCCTGAAGTCGTGGCTGACCTACATCCTGGGTAGCGGCCAGAGCGTCGCGCCGCAGCTCGAGTACGCGCCGCTGCCGGCCTCGATCCAGAGAATGGCGCAGGCGAGAGTCGACGGCCTCACCTGCAACGGCCAGCCGATCACGGCGGCCAAGTAAGGACCTGATGGAGGCCGGGACGCTCATTCCCGCCGGCGAGCGCGGCAGCAGGCTGCGGCGCTCGCCGGCGGCCCGGCTTCCCGATCGGGCCCTGAAGTGGGGGCTGACGGCGCTGTCCGTCGGCGTCATCGTCCTGATCGCCTACTTCTTCATCAAGCTGATCCTCGAGTCGCGGCCGGTCTTCGACCAGGTCGGGATCGGCCACTACCTCTTCTCGGCGGACTGGGTCCCGAACAAGCAGCTCTACGGGGCGCTTCCGCTGCTGGCCGGCACGCTGATCACCTCGGCGATCGCGCTCGTGCTCGGCATCCCGGTCGCGGTCGCCACCGCGCTCTATGTCACCGAGCTGGCGCCGCGCCGCATCCGCGGGCCGCTCACGGTCGTCGTCGACCTGCTGGCGGCCGTGCCGTCGGTCGTCTACGGCCTCTGGGGCTTCTTCTTCCTGATCCCGAAGCTGCAGCCCGCCGAGAGATGGTTCGCCGACACGTTCTCGTTCCTGCCGTTCGTCGGCGGGAACGTGACCGGCCCCAACTACTTCGTCGCGGGGCTGATCCTCGCGATCATGATCCTGCCGATCGCCTCGGCGATCTCGCGCGAGGTGATCTCGACCGTTCCGCGCGAGAACAAGGAGGCGGCGCTCGCGCTCGGCGCGACGCGCTGGGAGATGATCCGCATGGCCGTGCTGCCCTACGCGCGCGGCGGGATCGCCGGCGGCGCGATGCTCGGACTCGGCCGCGCGATCGGCGAGACGATCGCGGTGACGCTCGTGATCGGCAACGCGCCGGTGATCGGGCACTCGATCTTCCAGCAGGGCTACACGCTCGCTGCGGTGATCGCGAACGAGTTCGGCGAGGCGGCCTCCGACCCGCTGCACCGCGCGGCGCTGATCGCCGCCGGGCTGGTGCTGTTCGTGCTGACGTTGTGCGTCAACGCGGTCGCGCGCGGGTTCGTGCTGCGCGCCGAGCGCGGCCGGGTGACGTCGCCCGGAGGCGGCTCGCTCGCGAGCGCCGGAGGGCGAAACGCCGGTCCGCCCACCGGCGGCGCGCAGATCTCGGGGATGCCGGCGTGAGCGCCGTCGCGTTCGCGCCGATCAGCGCGCGCCGGCGGCGCGTCGACAAGCTCGCGCGCGGCGGGGTCGCGCTCCTGACCGCGGTCGCGCTCGTGCCGCTCGTGCTGATCCTCTACTACCTCGTCAAGCAGGGGATCGGGGCGATCTCGGTCAGATTCTTCACGACCGATCCGACCGGCTCGTTCCTCGGCGACCCGGGCGGCATCAAGAGCGCGATCGTCGGCACGTTGCTGATGGTCGGGCTGGCCACGGTCGTCGCCGTCCCCGTCGGCGTCGGCGTCGCGATCTGGCTCGTCGAGTTCGGGCGCGGCTCGAAGCTCGCGCACGCGGTGCGCTACTTCATCGACGTGATGACGGGCGTTCCGTCGATCGTCTTCGGCCTGTTCGTCTACATCACGCTTGTGCTCGGCGGCGTCGGCGGCTCCTCCTTCGCCGGCTGGAAGGGCTCGGTCGCGCTCGGGCTGCTGATGCTCCCGATCGTCACGCGCTCCGCCGAGGTCGTGCTGCTGCTCGTGCCCAACGCCCTGCGCGAGGCCTCCTACGCGCTCGGCGCGCCGCGCTGGCGGACGGTCTTCAGAGTCGTCCTGCCGACGGCGCTGCCGGGGATCGTGACCGGCGTGCTGCTGGCGATAGCGCGCGCGGCGGGGGAGACGGCGCCGCTGCTGTTCACCGCCGCCGTCGTCAACGCGACCGCCTTCAACTACAACGACCGCATGAACTCGCTGCCGGCGCTGATCTTCCAGAACGTCGGACAGGCGCAGAACCGCCTCGTCACGATCGCGTGGGGCGCGGCCTTGACGCTCGTCGCGATGATCCTCATGCTGACCTTGCTCGCACGCCTCATCCAGAGAAGGAGCCGTCTCTCGTGAGCGACCCTGCTCCAAACGCCCTCCGCCGCGACGTGACCCCCCCCGAGCCCATCCAACCGCACGAGTCCCCGGTCGCGCCGGCGCGACCGGTCGCGCGCACCGTCGGCGCGGCGACGCCCGAGCGGCTCGCCTGCGCTGTGACGGTCGAGCGGCTGAACGCCTGGTACGGCGACCAGCACTCGATCAAGGACCTCACGCTGTCGTTCGCGCCGAACAGGGCGACGGCGCTGATCGGGCCGTCGGGGTCGGGCAAGTCGACGGTCGTGCGCTGCATCAACCGCATGCACGAGGAGATCCCGGGCGCGCGAGCGGGCGGCCGCGTGCTGCTCGACGACCACGACGTCTACGGCCCCGGCGTCGACGTCGTCGCCGTGCGCCGCGCGATCGGGATGGTCTTCCAGAAGCCGAACCCGTTCCCGACGATGTCGATCTTCGACAACGTCGCGGCTGGCCTGCGGCTCACCTCGCGCAAGGTCGGCCACGACCAGGTCGAGCGCGCGCTGCGCGGCGCCGGCCTGTGGGAGGAGGTCAAGGACCGCCTCTCCAAGCCCGGGATCGGCCTCTCCGGCGGCCAGCAGCAGCGCCTCTGCATCGCCCGCGCGCTGGCGGTCGAGCCCGACGTGCTGCTGATGGACGAGCCGGCCTCCGCGCTCGACCCGATCTCGACGCTGAAGATCGAGGAGCTGGTCGAGGAGCTCAAAGCGCGCGTGACGATCGTGATCGTCACGCACAACATGCAGCAGGCGGCGCGCGTCGCCGACGAGACGGCCTTCATGCTCGACGGCGAGCTCGTCGAGGTCGGCCCGACCGAGAAGATCTTCACGAACCCCGACGACTCCCGCACCGAGGAGTACGTCACCGGCAAGTTCGGGTAGCGCGGCGCGGGGCACGCCGTCGGGCGTGGCACCCCAGCGTTCAAGCTTCGCCGCCGCGATGCCGACTCGGAGAACGATGGCCGAGTCACGTGCAGGCGCCTGGACGGCGGGACGCTCCGCCGCCCTGTTCCGCTGGCTCAGCCGGCTGCGCGGCGCGGAGCTGCCGGGCGAGGTGGCGGCCGTCGTCGTGATCGCGCTGATCGCGGCGGCCGGATGCCTGCTGGTGACGCGCGTGCGCGTCAGCGGACAGGAGCCGGTGGGGCTGCTGGTCGCGGTCTCGGCGGCCTACCTCGTGCTGGCGGCGGTGGTGTTCGCGGCCGGCCCGCGGCTCTCCCGCGCCGGCCTCCACGTCGCGATCGTCGCGCTCGTGCTCGGGATCGCCGCGCTCGGCACGCACGCGCGCACGGTCGTGGGTCTGATGACGCTCGCGCGCGCGTTCCAGTGGCTCGCCGTCTACACCGCGCTGTTCCTGCGCCCGCGCGAGGCGCGCTGGCACGCGCTCGGCATCACCGTCGCGTGCATCGCGACGTTCGCGATCGCCGGGCTGCCGGACACCGCGGTCCAGGCACTGTTCGTGTGCGCCACGGTATGGGTCGGGACGCTGATGCTGAGCGCGCTGAGCGAGGGGCTGCGCACGCAGGCCGACACCGACTCGCTCACCGGTCTGCTCAACCGCGGCGGCTTCACCAAGGCGGCCGATCGCGAGCACGCGCTCGCCGGCCGCACGGGCGCGCCGCTGTCGCTCGCGGTGCTCGACCTCGACGGCTTCAAGCACGTCAACGACATCCACGGCCACGCCGCCGGGGACCGCATGCTCGCCGAGATCGCCGACGCCTGGGCGCGCACGCTGCGGCCCGGCGACGTGCTCGCGCGCTACGGCGGCGACGAGTTCCTGGTGATGTTCCCGGCGACCGCGCAGGGCGAGGCGCACGACGCGCTCGCGCGCCTGCGCTCCGCGCATCCGGCGGCCTGGTCGGCGGGCGTCGCCGAGTGGGAGCCGCGCGAGCGGCTCGCGGACTGCCTCGCGCGCGCCGACCGTCGCCTCTACGCGGCGAAGGGCGCGGGACGCGCGCCGTTCGTCGAGATCACGGCCGCGCGCGCGTGATCTGGGCGAGGCGCTCGATCGACTGACGCAGCAGGCGCGAGATCTGCATCTGCGAGACGCCGACCTCCGCAGCGATCTCGCTCTGCGTCAAGTCCTCCACGAAGCGCATCCGCAGGATCCGCTGCTCGCGCTCCGGCAGGCATCTGACGGCCGAGCCGAGCAGCGCACGCGCCTCGGCGCGCTCGTAGCCGTCGTCGGGCGTCCCGAGCGTGTCGGCGATCGTCGCGTCGCTGCCGCCGTCGTCGTGGCCGCCGGTCGGCGCCGCGAGCGAGAGCGCAGTGCGGTTGGAGAGCGCCCCGAGTGCCTCCACGACCGCCTCGAGGCTCGCGCCCGTGCGCTCGGCGAGCTGGCGGGGCGTCGGTGCTCTGCCGGTTTCGACTTCGATCGCCTCGGCGGCGGCGCGCACTCTCAGCGCCAGCTCCTGGGTGCCGCGCGCGACGTGGACGCCCCAGCCGGTGTCGCGGAAGTGGCGCAGCAGCTCGCCGACGATCGTCGGCTGGGCGAACGTCGAGAAGCTGTGGCCGCGGTCGGGGTCGAAGCGGTCGACCGCCTTGATCAGGCCGAGCGAGGCGACCTGCACGAGGTCGTCGAGCGGCTCGGTGCCGCGGCGGTAGCGTCGCGCGAGCGCGCGCGCGAGCGGCAGGTGCTCGGCGATCAGCGCCTCGCGGGCGCGCTTGTCCCCGTTGCGCGCCCGGGTCGCCAGCGCGTGGGTGCGCAGGGTGCCGCTGCTCGCTCCACCTCCACCGCCCCCGCGCAGCAGCTCCAACTGGGGCGCGCTCCCTGTTCGGTGCCTCATCGGGCCCGGCTTACCCGCTGCCCGGCCAAGCCAATCTACGGCACGCGCGTCGCGTGGCCCTCGCGCGCGAGACACCGGCGCATCTGCCCGTCGCACCTGTTCACTCTAATAAATGGTAAGACTCACCCGATGGCTTCCAGAGCACCGTCCAGAGGCGCATCCGGCACACTGGCGCCACGCCGGCGGCTGCCGGCGGCGCAGCGCCGCGTGCTGATCCTCAACGCGGCTCTCAGAACGTTCGCGGCGCACGGCTACGACGGCGCCGCGATGGACGAGATTGCAGCTGGCGCCGGCGTCTCGAAGGCGGTCGTCTACGACCACGTCGCCTCCAAGCGCGACCTCTACACCCAGCTGCTGCACGCGATCAGCGACGAGATCGAGCACACCGTCGAAGCGGCGCTGCGCGCGCCGGCGGAGTACGGCGAGGCACGCGTGCGCGCCGCCGTCGAAGCGATCTACCGCTACGTGCAGGAGCACCAGGAGGCGAGCCGGCTGCTCGTGCTGGAGCTGCAGGGTGCCTCCGTCTCCGAGATCGGGCGCGACCTGGAGACGCGCGTCACGAGGCAGCTCGCACAGACGCTCGGCGCCGCGCCCGGCCTGTTCGACGGCGCTCGCGACCGCGAGCGCCACGTGACGATCCTCGCCGAGCTGCTGAAGTCGGCGACGCTCGGGCTCACGAGCTGGTGGTACCGCCATCCCGGCGTGCCGCGCGCCGACCTCGTCGCGCGCACCGTCGATGTCGTGTGGCCGGCGATCGCGGCGGCGCTCACCGACGGCGCGGACGACAGCTGACCGTCCGCTGCCGGGCGCGCTACCAGGCCTGCGCGCCGCCGCAGTGCGGGCAGTCGACGTCCGTCGAGACCGGCGCCTCGAACACACAGCCGCACTCGCAGCGGTAGGCGGCGAGGTCCTGGGGGCCGCCGGCCTCGCGCTCGCGCGCCTGCGGCGGCGCAGGCGCGTGCTCGCCCGCCGGCCCGGGGGCGCCCGGCGCCCGGCGCCCGATGCGCGGGCGGGTCCGACGACGCTGGGGGCGGGTGCGCACGATCATGGGCTTAACGGGACGATCGGGTGAAGGTTTCGCGTTCGGGTCTCGGATTCCTCGCGGAGGGTGTGCCCGAGGACATCGGCAGGGGCGGCCCCGGACATGAGCGTCTGCGACAATCGGCCGCGGATGAACCCGTCTCGCAAGCGCCGCATCCGCCTCGTCGTCGCGCTCACGGCGGCGCTGCTCGCCGCGAGCGCGCTCGTCTACACGAGCTTCAGCGCGGGCAGCGACGAGAAGACCGCCAGCCAGCTGCTCGACGGCGCCGTCGCCGGCAGGACCTACACGCTCGCCGGGACCGTCGCCTACCACTCGGTCAGACGCGACGGCGGCGTCGTCTGGTTCAAGGTGCTCGATCCGCACAAGCCGGTGTCCGTGCGCGTGCGCTACACGGGGATCGTGCCCGACCCCTTCCGCGAAGGCCGCGGCGTGATGGTGCAGGTGCGCCGCAGCGGCGGCCTGTTCGTCGGCGAGAAGGACTCGATGGTCACGAAGTGCCCTTCGAAGTTCCAGGTCGCGCCGCCGAGATCCGGCTCCAGCCCCGCCGCCGCCATCACCTGAGATGGCGACCGTCGGCCGCGCCCTGCTGATCGTCGCGTTCGCCGTCGCGCTGTACGGCATCGGCGCCTCGCTCTACGGGGCCTTCGCCGGCGGCCGCGCGTGGGTCGACTCGGGCCGCCGCGCCGTCTACGCGCTCGCCGGCGTGCTGACGCTCGCCTTCGCGATCATGGAGGCGGCGTTCCTGCGCTCGGACTTCACGTTCAGCATCGTGGCGACGCACTCGAGCACGACGACGCCGACCTTCTACAAGGCGACCGCCGCGTGGTCCTCGCAGGAGGGCTCGCTGCTGCTGTGGGTGTGGCTGCTGTCGGTGTGGTCGAGCATCGCGCTCGCTCTGACGCGCCGCCGCGTGCGCGAGGTGGCGCCCGTGGCGACCGCGGTGCTGATGACGTTCGCGTCGTTCTTCCTGATGCTGACGATCTTCTTCGCGCAGCCGTTCGCGACGCTCGCGCAGCCGCCGAGCGAGGGGACGGGCCTCAACCCGCTGCTGCGCCACCCGGCGATGATGTTCCACCCCCCGATGCTCTACTCGGGGTACACGCTCTTCTCGATCCCGTTCGCCTTCGCGATCGGCGCGCTCGTCACGCGCCGCCTGAACGCCGAGTGGATCGTCTCCACGCGCCGCTTCGCCCTGGCGGCGTGGCTGTGCCTCGGCGTCGGGATCGTGCTCGGTGCGCGCTGGTCCTACACCGAGCTGGGATGGGGCGGCTTCTGGGCCTGGGACCCGGTCGAGAACGCGTCGCTGCTGCCATGGCTGACCGGCACCGCGTTCATCCACTCGATCATGATCCAGGAGCGGCGCGGGATGCTGAAGGTGTGGAACGCGTCGCTCGTGCTGGCGACCGGCACGCTCGCGATCCTCGGCACGTTCCTCGTGCGCTCGGGGATCCTCGACTCGATCCACGCGTTCGGCGCCTCGACGCTCGGCGTGCCGTTCCTGATCCTGATCGGCGCGATGGTGCTGGGCTCGGTCGGGCTCGTCGTCTGGCGCCGCGCCGACCTGAGATCGGAGCACGAGCTTGATTCGCTGTTCTCGCGCGAGGCTGTCTTCCTGCTGCAGAACGTCGTGCTCGTGGCGCTCGCGTTCGTCGTCTGGTGGGGGACGTTCTTCCCGCTGATCTCCGAGGTGTTCACCGGCACGAAGGCGTCCGTCGGGCCGCCGTGGTTCGACAAGTACATCGTGCCGCTCGCGTTCGTCGTCGTCGCGCTGGCGGGCATCGGGCCGCTCGTGCCGTGGCGGCGGCTGACGTGGGCGAGCGTGCGGCGCGGGTTCGCGATCCCGCTCGCGGCGGCGCTCGCGACCTGGCTCGCGCTGCTGCTCGTGCCAAGCGCGTGGGCGCAGCCGAAGCCGGCCGCGTTCGCCGGCGTGGCGGCGTTCGTGCTCGCGAGCGTCGTGCAGGAGCTGTGGCGCGGGATGCGCGCGCGCCAGGCCGTCTCGCGTGAGGCGGCGCCCGTCGCGCTCGCCGGGATCATGCGCCGCAACCGCCGCCGCTACGGCGGCTACGTGATCCACGCCGGCTTCGCGACGCTGCTGCTCGGCGTCGCGATCTCGACCTCGTTCCAGCACGCGAAGGACGTCTCGCTGATGCCGGGCCAGGGCACGCGCCTCGACGGCTACGACATCCGCTACGTGCGTGCGACCGCGAGCGCGACCGCCGAGAAGATCTCGCTCGGCGCCGTGCTCGACGTCTCGAAGGGCGGGCGCCACGTCGCGACGCTGCGCACCACGCGCGGCTTCTACCCCTCGCAGGACGTCTCGCAGGGGATCGTCGGGCGCTTCTTCGGCGGCGAGTCCGAGAGCCAGGTCGGTCTGCGCGCCGGGCTCGGCCGCGACATCTGGACCGTCATCAACCCGAACCTCACGCCGCTCGCAGGCATCATCGACCAGGGCAACCGCACGTTCGCCAGAGCGATGACCGCGATCGTCAGAGGCGGGGCGAGCCAGAGAGCGCTGAGCGAGCTCTACGCGCTGCGCGACCAGGCGATCCTCGCAGTCGCCCGCCGCTTCGTCGCGAACCCCTGGCCAGCCGACTTCCGCTTCATCGTCTCCACGCTCACGACGTGGATCTGGATCGGCGCGATCGTCACGTTCCTCGGCGGCCTGCTCGCGCTGTGGCCGGCGCCCGCGGCGGCGCGCCGGCGCGTGAGCGCGGGCTATGCGGCGCGCGTCGCGCGCGAGCTGGCGCGCACGACCCAATGACCTCCGCCGGCCCCACCTCCGGGCATCTGCGCGCGTGGAGCTGCTGATCGTCTTCGCGGTCGTGCTCGCGGTGGTCGCCGTCGTCGGCGCGCCGCTGCGCGGCCGCGCGCGCGGGCTCGATCCGGACGCGGCGCTGCGCGCCGAGCTGGCCGACCTGGAGGCGGCGAAGGACGCGAAGTACCGCGAGATCCGCGACGCCGAGCTCGACCAGCGCACCGGCAAGCTCTCGGTCGAGGACCACCGCGCGCTCGACGCCGAGCTGCGCGCGGAGGCGATCGCGCTGCTGAAGCGGACCGACGCGGTCAGGGCGCGCCTCGGGGCGCTCGCGGGCGAGACGCCGTCGGCCGCCCCGCCCTCCGCGGTCGGCTAAGATCGACGGTCATGTACACGCTGCTGAGCGTCGTCCAAGTCGCCATCGCCGTCGTCCTGATCCTGCTCATCCTCATGCACTCGGGGAGAGACACGGGCCTGTCGGGCGCGTTCGGCGTCGGCTCCGGCTCCGGGCCGTTCGGCGGCGGCTCGCTCGTCGAGCGCAACCTGAACCGCTGGACCGTGTTCTTCGCGGTCCTGTTCGCGGTGAACAGCATCATCCTGCTGAAGATCTAGCCGCGTCGTCTGACGGCGCGGGCATCCCGCGCGGCATCGTCCTCGTCTGCTCGCACACGAGGTGCGCCACGCAGGCTGCGTCTCTGGTGGATCCGCCAGACGACGCGGCTCCTGCGGGGGTTCGGCTTACGCGAGCGCGCCGCGGATCTCGGCGAAGCGCGCGTCCGCGATGTCGTCGAACGCCGCGGCGACCGTCGGGTCGAACTGCGTGCCCGCGGCCTCCGCGATCACGCGGCGCGCCTCGCCGAACGGGGCGGCGGCGCGGTAGGGGCGGTCGCTCGTGAGCGCGTCGAACGTGTCGGCGACGGCGAACACACGCGCGGCGAGCGGGATCCGCTCGCCGGCGAGGCGGTCGGGATAGCCGGTGCCGTCCCAGCGCTCGTGGTGGGAGCGCACGACCTGGCGGGCGCCGTCGAGGAAGTCGATCCCGCGCACGATCTCCTCGCCGATCACCGGGTGGCGGCGCATCGCGTCGCGCTCGTCGTCGGTGAGGCGGCCCGGCTTGTACAGGATCGCGTCGGAGATCCCGATCTTGCCGACGTCGTGCAGCAGGAAGCCGAACTCGAGGTCGGCGCTCGCGGTCGTGTCGATTCCGCACGCGTGTGCGATCTCCAGCCCGTAGGCGGCGACGCGCTCGGCGTGGCGCGCGGTGTAGGCGTCGCGCGCCTCGACCGCCTCCGCCAGCGCGCGCACGGTCGCCTCGTAGGAGGCGCGCAGCTGGCGCTCGCGCTGCGCCGCCTCGCGGTCGCGCTCGGCGAGCTGCGCGCGCAGCCGGCCGAGCTCCTCGTGCAGCTCCTCCACCTCGCGCGCGCGCGGAGCGGGTCGCGGCGCTCTGGGCAGGCTGAGACGCATGGAGCTGTGGACTTCCACGCGCAGGGGACGGTTCCTGTCGCGGCTGGCTTCCAGTCGAGCCCTCGGGCCTCGGCAAGCCGGTGATCACGATCAAGCGAGCTGGAGCACCCGCTCATTCCTGTTCAGGATTGGACCTACCTGGAATACGCCGACTCCCGGCCACTCGAGCGCGATCTGATCGAGCGCTTTCGCTTCGAGTCGGGCCTCGCGTGACGCCAGGTGTGCTGGCCCCGTCAGCGACGTCTCTCGGTCTTACGTCCGAGAGGCCGGGGCTGCGGCGGCTGACCGAGCGGTTTCGTACGCTCGGCGCGTGACGACCGAGCCGTCGACCTCAGACGCCATTCCGTCGAGCGGTTCGCCTGCGGTCGGTGCCGCGAACTGGTCGGGATTCGCGCCGTGGTCGTTCATGCGCTGGACGACGAGGCCGCCCGCTTCTGCGAGCACTTCTCGTTCGCGCCGCTCGGCGACGAGCCGCGGACGCTGATGGTTCCGCTGGCCGCCGTTCGTGCGGTCCTGCGGAGCGCGCGCTGAGGCGGCGCGACGCCTGCCGGGTGGTTTGCGTAAGCCCCGGCAACCCCCGAGAAATGCGATCGAGTGGACTCGAACCACCACGGGCCATACGGCCCACAAGGCCCTCAACCTTGCGCGTCTACCAATTCCGCCACGATCGCGAGCGTGGGCGGAGTATAGACGGGCGGGGTCTTGCGGGTCCGTCCGGCGGGGCGGTACACTGTGCGAACACACGTTCGTCTTGGAATCCGCCTTAGGAGCGCGTCTGCCCGATGGTCGACCTCACGAAGCGCCAGCAGGAGATCTTCGAGTTCATCAAGCGCTACTCCGCGCGCCACGGCTACCCGCCGACGGTGCGCGACATCGGCAAGGCGGTCGGGCTCGCCTCCTCCTCGACCGTGCACGCCCATCTCGCGAACCTCGAGAAGGTCGGGCTGCTGCGCCGCGACCCGACGAAGCCGCGCGCGATCGAGCTGCTCGACCGCGCGGTCGAAGGCGTTCGCAACGCCGTGCGCCCGGCGGGGCTCCCGCTCGTCGGCCAGGTCGCGGCCGGTCAGCCGATCCTCGCCGAGGAGAACGTCGAGGAGTACGTGCCGACGCCGGGCGTCGTCGGGGGCGATCGCGGCGAGTACCTGCTGCGCGTGCGCGGGGAGTCGATGAAGGACGCCGGCATCCTCGAAGGCGACCTCGTCGTCGTGGCGCCGCAGGACACCGCCCGCGACGGGGAGATCGTCGTCGCGCTCGTGGGGGAGGAGGCGACCGTGAAGACCTTCTACAGAGAGCCCGACCACATACGGCTCCAGCCGGAGAACGCGGCGATGGAGCCGATCCGCACCCGGGAGGTGCGGATCCTCGGGAGAGTGGTCGGGCTCATGCGGAGCATGTGATGGCCGTGCTGGTTGCCGAGCGCGTCGAGCGGCCGGCCTCGCTCTTCGGCCCGGCGCCGGAGCAGCCGAGACCGGCTGTCGGAGTGCGGCGGCCGGACCGCGGCCCGGGCGGCGGGCTGACGCTCGACGACGCGATCGTCGGGGCGTGGGAGGGCCTGGCCGCCCGGGCCGCCGTCCGCTGCCCGCTGTGCGCCGGCGCGCTGCGGCCGCGGGGCGTTGGGGAGGCGGACGGCGGGAGCTGTGTGGACTGCGGCACGACGCTCGATTGACGCGCCGCGTGCGCGACGATTGCCGCCAGCCGGCGTGCAGCGCTTGCGCGGCGCGGGCCACGAGCTACGCTCTCGTTCGCTGACCAAGCAGTCGCGGAGGTTCGCCTTCGAGGAAAGTCCGGACATCACAGGGCAGGGTGGTCGGTAACGCCGACCCGGGGAAACCCGCGGGAAAGTGCCACAGAAATGACACCGCCTACGTCCGCCCTCGGGCGGGCCGGCAAGGGTGAAATGGTGCGGTAAGAGCGCACCGGCGCCGCGGCGACGCGGCGGCCAGGCAAACCCCACCCGATGCAAGGCCAAGCCGGACCGCTTGCAGGCTGCCCGCCGAGGTCCAGGTCGGCCGCACAGATGGATGACTGCTCACGACAGAATCCGGCTTATCGGTCAGCTACGGAGAAGCCCCGCCCCGGCGGGGCTTCTCTATCGCCGCGGCGGCCTCACGCCTCGAGCACGACGGCCAATCCCTGGCCCACGCCGATGCACAGCGCCGCGACGCCGAAGCCGCCGCCGCGACGACGCAGCTCGTACGCGCACGTCGCGAGCACCCGGGCGCCGCTGGCGCCGAGCGGATGGCCGAGCGCGATCGCGCCGCCGTTGACGTTCACGCGCTCCGGGTCCAGCTCGCTCCACTCGGCGAGGCAGGCGAGCGACTGCGCCGCGAACGCCTCGTTGAGCTCGAGCACCTCCACGTCGCCCCAGCCGATCCCGGCCGCTCTCAGCGCACATTCGACCGCCTGCACCGGCCCGATCCCGAAGACGTCCGGGTCGACCCCGGAGGCGCCGCGGCCGGCGATCCGCGCGAGCGGCTCGCGGCCGATCGCCTCGGCTGCCGCGACGCTGCCGACCAGCACCGCCGCGGCGCCGTCGTTGAGCGCCGAGGAGTTGCCCGCCGTGACCGTCCCGCCGTCGCGCCGGAACGCCGGCTTCAGCTTCGCGAGCGCCTCGAGCGAGGTATCCGGCCGCATGATCTCGTCGCGCGCCAGCTCGGTGTCCGGCACCGGCACGACCCAGTCGTCGTAGAAGCCGCTCTCCCAGGCGGCGGCCGCCAGTCGGTGGCTGCGCAGCGCGAAGGCGTCCTGCGCCTCGCGCGCGATGCCGTATCTGCCCGCCAGGCGCTCGGTCGACTCGCCGAGCGAGATCGTCCAGCGCTCCGGCATCAGCGGGTTCACGAGCCGCCACCCGAGCGTCGTCGAGCAAAGCGTCTCGTCGCCGCGCGGGAAGCCCTTCGCAGGCTTCGCCAGCACCCACGGCGCACGCGTCATCGACTCGACGCCGCCGCTCAGCACGAGCGAGGCGTCGCCGCACTCGACCGCGCGGCTCGCGCCGATCGCCGCCTCCAGCGAGGAGGCGCACAGCCGGTTCACGGTCGCGCCCGGCACCGACGTCGGCAGCCCGGCGAGCAGCACCGCCATCCGCGCGACGTTGCGGTTCTCCTCGCCGGCGCCGTTCGCGTTGCCGAGCAGCACGTCGTCGATCGCGGCGGGATCGAGCCCCGGCGAGCGCCCGACGATCGCGCGCACGACGTGCGCCGCGAGGTCGTCCGGCCGCACGCCTGCGAGCGCGCCGCCGTAGCGGCCGAACGGCGTGCGCACGGCGTCGAGCACGTAGGCGTCGGGCATCCGCGAGACCCTAGCGCCGCGGGTAGGCTTGACGCGGAGCCTCCATGGCCGTGGTGCCGCAGACACGTTACGCCCGCGCCGGCGACGTCCACATCGCCTATCAGGTCGTCGGCGACCGTCCGATCGACCTCGTCTACGTGCCGCCGCAGCTGCAGCAGGTCGAGCACCTGTGGGCCGAGCCGCGCGTCGCCGCCTTCTTCGAGCGGCTCGCGCGCTTCTCGCGGCTGATCCTGTTCGACCGCCGCGGCACGGGCATGTCCGACCCGATCTCCGCCACGACGACGCTCGAGGACCAGATGGAGGACCTCGACGCCGTGCTCGACGCGGTCGGCTCCGAGCGCGCGGCGCTGCTCGCACAGGCCGAGGGCTCGCCGATGGCGATCCTCTACGCGGCCACCCACCCCGAGCGCACGCGCGCGCTCGTGCTCTATGCGGGGATGGCGCGCACGACCGCTGCGCCCGGCTACGAATGGCCGGGCACGCCGGCGGAGCGCGAGGCGCGCATCGCCGAGGTCTTCGCCCACTGGGGCGACGGCGAGCGGCTTGCGCGGATCGCCCCGAGCCACGCCGACGACGTCGCGCTGCGGCGCTGGCTCGGCCAGCTCGAGCGCCTCTCCGCGAGCCCGGGCGCGCTGCGGCTGCTGTTCGACATCGCGGGCGAGACGGACGTGCGCGACGTGCTGCCCTCGATCCAGGCGCCGACGCTGCTGCTGCACCGCCGCGAGGACCGCCTCATCGACGTGCGCCACTCGCGCTACCTCGCGCAGCAGCTGCCGGGCGCCCGCTATGTCGAGCTGCCGGGCCAGGACAACCTGCTCGTCGTCGGCGACAGCGAGCGGATCCTCGCCGAGCTGGAGGAGTTCCTGACCGGTGCGCACACGCCGCCGGAGCCGGACCGCGTGCTCGCGACCGTGATGTTCACCGACATCGTCGGCTCGACCGCGACGGCGGCGCGGCTCGGCGACCGCGCCTGGCGCACGCTGCTCGCGCGCCACGACGAGGTCAGCCGCTCCCAGCTCGCGCGCCACCGCGGCCGGCCGGTCAAGTCGCTCGGCGACGGCTGGCTGGCGACGTTCGACGGACCGGCGCGCGCGATCCGCTGCGCGCTCGAGCTGCGCGAGGCGGTGCGCGAGCTCGGCGTCGAGCTGCGCGCCGGGCTGCACACCGGCGAGTGCGAGGCGGTGGGCGAGGACCTCAGCGGCCTCGCCGTCCACATCGGCGCGCGCGTCGGCGCGCTCGCCGCGCCGCGCGAGGTGCTCGTCTCGAACACCGTCAAGGACCTCGTCGTCGGCTCCGGGATCGACTTCGCCGACCGCGGCGAGCACGCGCTGCGGGGCGTGCCGGGGACGTGGCGGCTGTGGGCCGCCCAGGGCCCCCCTGGCGCATCGGCCTGAGCGGCGCGGCTCCACCTCGGGACGGTGACCTTCCGTCCTTGGGCGGTGGCGGTCGGTCGCGGGCATGGCGAACATGCGTTCGCATCGGATGATCGTCTGCGTCCTGCTCCCGCGCTTCGAGCTGACCGTCGCCGCCGGCGACCGGGAGGAGCTGCTGCGCACGCCGGCGGCGCTTGCACCCGAGCCCGGCCGCGAGCAGCGCGTGGGAGCCTGCTCGCCGGCCGCCGAGGCGTTCGGGATCCACCCCGGGACGCCGCTTGGGGAGGCGCTCGCGCGCTGTCCGTCGCTGGCGCTCGTGCCGCCCGACCCGGCCGGGGTCGCCGACCGCTGGGAGCGGCTGCTCGTGCGGCTGGAGGCGATCGGCGCGGCGGTCGAGCCGGAGCGGCCGGGGCTCGTCTGCTTCGCCGCGCGCGGGCTGCTGCGCCTGCACGGCGGCTCGCTCGAGCGGGTGGTCGAGGCGGCGCGCCGCGCGCTCGCGGTGCCGGCGCGGCTCGGCGCCGGCCCGTCGCGCTTCTGCGCGCTGGCGGCCGCCGCGCGGGCGCGCGTGCGCCGGCCGGTGCTCGTGCCCGGCGGCGAGGCGCAGGCGGCCGCCTATCTCGCGCCGCTGCCGGTGGCGCTGCTGCGCGGCCGGCGCGAGGCGGCGGCGCTGGTCGAGCCGCTCGCGCGGCTGGGGATCGAGACGCTCGGCGCGCTGGCGGCGCTGCCGCGCGACGCGGTCGCCGACCGCTTCGGCGCGCCAGGGCTGCTCGCGCGCGAGCTGGCGTGCGGCCGTGACGGCAGGCTCGCGCCGCGCCGCCCGCCGGAGCCGCTCGCCGAGGAGCTGGAGCTGCCGGAGGCGCTCTCCGGCGTGCAGCTCGACCGCGCGCTGCACCTGCTGATCGACCGCCTGCTCGCGCGGCGCGAGCGGCGCGGGCGCACGCTGCGCGTGGTCGTGCTGGCGGCGAAGCTGGTCGAGGGCGGCACGTGGCGCGAGCCGGTCCCGTTCCGCGAAGCGCTCGCCGACCCCGTGCGGATGCGGCTCGCGCTCGCGCCGCGGCTCGCGCGGCTGCCGGCGCCGGCGGAGCGCCTGCGGCTCGCCGTCGAGCGCTTCGGGCCGCATGCGAGCGGCCAGCGCTCGCTGCTGGAGGAGGCGGAGGCGGCGCGGCGCGCGCGCCTGCGCGAGGCGGTCCGCCAGGCGCGCGCCGCGGCGGGGCCGGACGCGGCGCTGCGCGTGCTCGCGGTCGAGGCCGACTCGCGCGTGCCCGAGCGCCGCGTCGTGCTGACGCCGTTCGAATGAGCCGCGTCGGCCCAGGCGCCGTGCGTGCGAGCGCCGGCGGAGGACGTGCGGCGGAGGGCGCGGTGCGTCCCGCGGGACGCACGCACCGCCTCGCGCAGCCGCGCCGCGCGCGCGTCGAGGCCGAGCAGGCCGACGGCCGCCCGCGGACGGTCGACGGCCGCGCGATCGACGCCGTGCGCGAGTCGTGGCTGGTCGAGGACCGCTGGTGGAACGGCAGTCCCGTCCGCCGCCGCTACTGGGAGCTCGTCACGACCTGCGGCCGCAACCTCGTCGTCTTCCACGACCTGCGCGACGGCGGCTGGTTCGCGCAGCGGTAGCCGCCGACGACGATGAGCTTGACTCCCATTAGCCAGTTTTATAGGGTCATGTGGGGTCCGCGTTCGCGGGCCTTGGGGGAGACACGCGGCCGGTCGCTGCGCGCCTGTTGGCGCTCGTGCGTGCTCGGCTGACGCGTGCTCATACGACGACCTGCGATGTTCTCGCAGAGAGGGGGTCATGCATGACCACGCGCAAGCACCTCGTCGCGCTGTTGGCGCTCGGTGTGTCGCTGCTGTTCGCCGGCTCCGCTTCGGCGGCCTTTCCGAACTTCTCGGACTGCCCGAGATCGAATCCGGAAGTGCTGACGTGCGCCGACATCCAGAGCACGACCGGAAGCCTCGAAATAAAGGGCTTCACCGTGCCGCTCGGCGAATCGCTCGAGATCCGCGGCGGGATAAACGCGGAAACGAGGAGATTCATACCGCCCGCCGGCACGACGGGCTTCTTCTCGAGAGCGATAAGGATTCCCGGCGGCATCCTCGGGATTGAATTCCCGATCCCCGGCAACGCCGTGCTAGCGATAGCGCAGCTCGCCGGGCCGACGTCGGCCGTCGCGATCGAAATAGGGATCCCGATCACCACGATCAGCATCCCGGTCAAGGTGAAGCTCGAAAACCCGATACTCGGGTCCAGCTGCTACATCGGGACGAACAGCGAACCGTCGAGGGTCAACCTCACGACGGGCACGACGAGCCCGCCGCCGCCCAACAGACCCATCTCGGGCAGCATCGGTGAAATAAGGGAGCTCGAAGAAGTCTCGCCGCCGATCCTCGAGCTGATCGGCACCACGAGCGTCGACAATGCGTTCGCGGTTCCCGGGGCGTCCGGTTGCGGACTGTTCGGGATAGTCGATCCGCTCGTGAACCTGAGGCTCAAGCTGCCGTCGGCAGCCGGCAACAACACGATGATCGTCAGGAACAACGTGGCCTTCCAGGCCGCCAGGTAAAGCGGCTCACATCCAGCAGTGGGGGTGCGCTTCGGCGCATCCCCACCGCGTTCTCCGCCTCCAGGCGGTAGCCAACATAGATGTGGCAAGCGAACATGCGTTCGTGTCCTACGTCGAGCTGCACGCCCACTCCGCCTACTCGTTCCTCGACGGCGCCTCGCTGCCGGACGAGCAGGCGGTCGCGGCCGCCGAGCTGGGATACGAGGCGCTCGCGCTGACCGACCACGACAACGTCTGCGGCGCGATGGAGCACGCGCAGGCGTGCAAGGCGATCGGCGTGCGGGCGCTGCACGGCGCCGAGCTGACGCTCGACGACGGCCGCCACCTGACGCTGCTCGTCGAGGACGAGCGCGGGTGGCGCAACCTCTGCCGGCTGCTGACCCGCGCGCACGCTCACACGCGCGGGGAGGAGCCGACGGGGCGTGCGCGCACGGGGGACGCGCGCACGCAGAGCGCGACGGGGGACCCGGGGGCGGGCGGGGGACCCGCCCCCGGCGCGCGCGCGGACGCGGCCGGTCCGGCCATTGCGGATCCGGCCCTCTCATGGGAGCACAGACCCGCAGTGGTCGGTCGGTCGGCGCGCCATGGCGGTCGCACCCGGGGCGCGAGCGAACCGCACGTCCCGCTCGCCGCGATCCTCGACCATGCCGACGGCCTCGTCTGTCTCAGCGGCTGCGCGACCCGCGGGGTCCACGACCGCGCGACGCTCGTGCGGCTGCGCGGCGCGTTCGGCTGCGAGCGCCTGCGCGTCGAGCTGCAGCGCCCCTACCTGCGCGACGACCGCGCGCGCAACCGCCGGCTCGCGCAGCTCGCGCGCGAGCTGGAGCTGCGCACGGTCGCGACCGGCGACATCCACGCGCACGCGCGCGCCCGCGCGCCGCTGCAGGACGCGCTCGTGGCGGTCCGCCATCACACGACGCTCGACGCCTCCGAGTCGCTGCGGCGCGGCAACTTCAGCCACGTGCTCGCGACGCCGAGGGCGATGGCCGCGCGCTTCGCCGCCGACCACCCGGAGGCGGTGCGGGAGACCGCCGGCGTGGCCGAGCGGCTGCGCTTCGATCTCACAGAGCACCACGGCTACCGCTACCCGGGCGAAGAGGACGCCGGGGCCGACCGCGCGCTCGCCGAGCTGGCGCGCGCGAAGCTCGACGAGCGCTACCCGCCGGGGACCGGCCGCGGGGAGCGGGCCCACCCGCTGCGCGCCGAAGCGCAAGCCCGCCTCGACGAGGAGCTGCGCATCATCGCGACGCTCGGGCTCTCCGGCTTCTTCCTGCTGCACCGCGACATGCTCGCGCTGGCGCGCGAGGTCGCGCTCGAGGTGCGCGGTCCGGACACCGCGCGCGCGCTGCTGCCGCCGGGCCGCGGCCGCGGCTCCTCCGTCTCCTCGATCGTCTGCTACCTGACCGGCCTCTCGCACGTCGACCCGATCGCGAACGACCTCTTCCTCGGGCGCTTCCTCAACGAGGAGCTGACGGCGCTTCCCGACATCGACCTCGACTTCCCGCGCGACGTGCGCGCGGCGCTGATCCCGCGCATCCACGAGCGCTACGGCAAGGACCGCTCCGCGCTCGTCGCCGCCTTCCCGACCTATCGCGCTCGCGGCGCGATCCGCGAGCTGGGCAAGGCACTCGGGCTGCCGCCGGGGGAGATCGAGCGCGTCGCGCGCGGCAGCGAGGGCTGGTCGGCGCGCGACGTCGCGCACGACGTCGCCGCCGCGCTCGGGCCGGAGCGGCTCGCGAGCGGCAGTCGCTGGGCGTGGCTCGCGCGCCTCGCCGAACAGGCGCACGGCCTGCCGCGCCACCTCTCCCAGCATCCCGGCGGGATGGTCGTCGCGACGCGCCCGCTGATCGACTGCTGCCCGATCGTGCCGGCCGCGATGGAGGGCCGCCAGATGGTCCAGTGGGACAAGGACTCGTGCGCCGACGCCGGCTTCCTGAAGATCGACCTGCTCGGGCTCGGGATGCTGTCCGCCGTCGAGCGGGCGGTCGAGGACATCGCGCGGATGCGCGGCGAGCGCATCGACCTCTCGCGCATCCCCTACGACGATCCGCCGACCTACGACGCGATCCAGCGAGCGGAGACGACGGGCGTCTTCCAGATCGAGAGCCGCGCGCAGATGGCCTCGCTGCTGCGCACGAGGCCGAGAACGCTGCAGGAGATCACGATCCAGGTCGCGATCGTGCGGCCCGGGCCGATCCAGGGCGGCGCCGTGAACCCCTACATCGAACGGCTCCAGCGGCTGCGCGCGGACCCGTCGTTCGAGGTCCCCTGCGAGCATCCGTCGCTCGTCGAGCCGCTGCGCGAGACGCTCGGGACGATCATCTTCCAGGACCAGGTGATCGAGGTCGCGATGGCGTTCGCCGGCTTCTCCGCGGGCGAGGCGGAGGGGCTGCGCCGCGCGATGAGCCGCAAGCGCTCGGAGGCGGCGATCGAGGCGCATCACGTCAAGTTCGTCGAAGGCGCGATGCGCACGCACGGCGTCGAGCGGGAGCTGGCCGAGCGGATCTTCGAGAAGGTGTGCGGCTTCTCCGGCTTCGGCTTCCCGAAGGCGCACGGCGCCGCCTTCGGGCTGCTCGCCTACCAGTCGACGTGGCTGCGCGTGCACTACGCCCCGGAGTTCCTGACCGCGCTGCTGAACGAGCAGCCGATGGGCTTCTACCCGCCCGACGCGCTCGTGCACGAGGCGCAGCGGCGCGGTCTGACGATCCTGGCGCCGGACGTGAACGCCAGCGAGGTGGAGTGCACGGTGGAGGCCGTGCCTGTCGGACTCCGCCCACCCGAGCCGGAGGCCGGCGGCGTGGTGCGGATCGGCCTCGGCTACGTGCGCGGCGTGCAGGGCGCCGACGCGGAGGCGCTCGTCGCCGCGCGCGCGGCCGGCGGGCCGTTCCGCGACCTCGGCGACCTGGCGGCACGCGCCGGCGCGGGCCGGCCGGCACTCGAGCTGCTCGCGTGGGCCGGCGCGTGCGACGCGCTGGCCGGCGGCGACCGGCGTGTCGCGCTGTGGCGCCTCGGTGTGGCGACGCCGGGCAAGCGGGTCGCGCAAGGCACGCAGCTCGCGCTGAGCCTGGAGCTGCCGGACGCGCCGCGCCTGCGGCGGCTCGGCGCCTGGGGCGAGCTGCTCGCCGACTACGACACGACCGGCCTGACCGCCCGCTCGCACCCGCTCGCGCAGCTGCGCCCGGCCCTGCCGCGCGTCGTCGCGGCCAGCCGCGAGCTGCCGCGGATCGACCACGGCGCGCGCGTGCAGGTCGCCGGGATGGTCGTCGCGCGCCAGCGCCCCGGCACCGCGAGCGGCGTCGTCTTCATGCTGCTGGAGGACGAGCACGGCACGATCAACCTGGTCGTCCCGCCGAAGCTCTACGAGCGCAGCCGCCTGACCGTCCGCACCGAGCCGCTCGTGCTCGCCGCCGGTCGCCTGGAGCGTCATCCCGCGGCCGGCGGTGGGATCAACGTGCTCGTCGAGCGGATCGAGCCGCTGCCGGCCCCGGATCGCGTGCTCGCCGAGGTCGAGGACCTCGCGCCGCGCCACGAGGCGGGGCGCCGCGTCGCGGCCGAGCGCGATGGCGGCGCCGCGCACGACTTCCGCGCCGTCGCGCCGGCCGTCATGAGCTTCGCTCAGGGGCGGCGGCGATAGTGCCGGGCGTGGCGCGCGGCCGCTGCGCCCCCGCGGCCTCGCAAACGCGCGGTTCCCTCTTCCATTCCGGGGTCCGCTCAGGGTAGGGTCCGCAGCGGCAATGCTCGCCACCATCGCATTCCTCGCGTTTTGGGCCGTCGTCGGGCTCGTGCTGTTCTTCATCGCGCTGCGGGGCGGGCCGCGCGGCGCGCGCGCGACGCTGCAGTCGCAGAGCCGGCGTGGCCGCCGCACGGCGGCGATCCTGTTCGGCGTCTTCTTCGCCGCGGTCGGCGTGGCGGTGCCGGTGCTCGTGCTCGTCGGCAACCACGACAGCGCCTCCGCGCGCGTCGGTGGGGCGTCGATCGCACTGACGAAGCAGGAGCAGGACGGCCGCATGATCTTCGGGCGCAGCTGCGCGAGCTGCCACACGCTCGCCGCTGCGCACGCCAACGGCAAGGTCGGTCCCAACCTCGACCAGCTCAGACCGCCGGCCGCGCTCGTTCAGGACGCCGTCACGAACGGCCGCCAGCGCGGCAACGGCACGATGCCCGCCGGGATCGTCCAGGGCCCGGACGTCGCGGCGGTCGCCGCGTTCGTGGGCGCCGTCGCCGGCAAGTAGCGGCTCGCTTCTTTCCGCATCCACCGGGATCTCTGTCTGGACGCCGCGCCGCTTCCGCCGGCGGTGTCCATAACATCGTCGCGACGCAGGTGCACGACTCGTGTTCGTTGCTAGGATCCGCCCGCACAACGACCGCTGAGTTCCCGCCGTCAGGGCGGGGAGCGGGGGACCCAGGAACATCGGGGCGAATCGTGCAGGCCGCACGTAGCGCCGCTCTTTCGGCGCGAGCCCGTCAGCTAACCCCGTAAGCCGACGAAAGAGGATCGAATGCCACCTGCCGAGGCGCCCCCACGCCCCGCTCGTCCCACCGGCGCACGCCGGACCGTCGTGATCCGCGGCCAGGTCGCGCCCCCGGCCGCACCCCCCCGCCCCGGCCCGGCTCGCCGCCGCCCGCCGCGCCGCCCGAGCGAGCGGATCGCCGGCACCCGCCCCGACCGCGCCGCCCTGTGGGCCGTGATGATGGGCGTCTTTTTGATCCTCGTCGCCGTCATGACGGCGCACGGCGCTTAACCCGCGCCCACCACCCGTTCGCCGCGGGCTGAGGCGGCGTTTAGGTCCGCCCGTATAAGGAGATTCACCCCCACGCGACGGCCGTGCGGCCGTCGCGCCTCACCAGTGCTCTCCACATCCGCGGTGACGTCATGAGAACTCCGATGAGCCGGTTCCACATCCACGACGACCTGACCGCTCCCGAGGGCTCGGTTCCGGTCCTGCGCGGCGCGACCTCCAGCGGCGGCCAGCTGCCGAACTTCCTCGGCGTGCTCGCCGGGTCCCCGGCCGCGCTGCGTGCCTACGCGCGCTATCGCTCCGAGCTGCGTCACGGGCGGCTCACGCCGGCGACGCTCGAGCGGATCGCGCTCGCCGTCGCCGAGCACGACGGCTCCACGCCGGGCGTCGCGATGCACACGCGCGCCGCGCGCGCGGTCGGGCTGCGCTACGACGAGATCCAGCTGGCGCGCCGCTGCGAGAGCAAGGACGGCCGCGAGGCGGCGCTGCTGCGCTGGGTCGGCGCGCTGCTGCACGGCGGCAAGCCGAGAATGCACCTGCACGAGGAGGCGCGCGAGGCCGGCTGGGAGGACGAGGAGCTGATCGAGGCGATGGCCGCGGTCGCGCTCGAGCGCTTCACCGCGATGGTCAACGTCGCCGGCGAGGTCCCGGTCGACGGCTCCGTCGAGGAGTCGCGCACCCTGCGCGCCGCCTGAGCACGCGCGACGGAGGCGGCCGCGCCGTCGCCCCGCGATACCGTTCCGGGGCCCGTCACCGCGACGACCGCCTCAGGAGCCATCCATGGACGACGCCCCGCCCACCGCCGCCGACGTCATGCGCCTCGTGCAGGAGCGCGAGATCCGCTTCATCCGGCTGTGGTTCACCGACGTCCTCGGCCAGCTCAAGTCGTTCTCGATCAACTCGAGCGAGCTGGAGGACGCGTTCGAGGGCGGCGCGGGCTTCGACGGCTCCTCGATCACCGGCTTCAACGCGATCGAGGAGTCGGACATGATCGCCGTGCCCGACGCGAGCACGTTCGCGGTGCTCCCCTGGCGCCCCAACGAGGACGGCGTCGGCCGGATGTTCTGCGACATCCAGACGCCCGAGCGCACCCCCTACGAGGGCGACCCGCGCCACGTCCTGCGCCGGGCGCTGCAGCGCGCGACCGAGATGGGCTTCGACGACTTCATGGTCGGCCCGGAGCTGGAGTACTTCTACTTCAGAGACGCGAGATCGACCGAGCCGCTCGACCAGGGCGGCTACTTCGACCTCACCACGCTCGACGCCGGCTCGGACCTGCGACGCGAGACGATCTTCGCGCTCGAGCAGCTGGGCATCCACGTCGAGTACAGCCACCACGAGGTCGGGCCCTCCCAGCACGAGATCGACATGCGCTACGCGCCGGCGCTGAAGATGGCCGACGACTGCATGACGTACCGCCTCACCGTCAAGGAGTGCGCGATGAAGTACGGCCTGCACGCGACGTTCATGCCCAAGCCGCTGTTCGGCGAGAACGGCTCCGGCATGCACACGCACATGTCGCTCTTCACGAACGGCCGCAACGCCTTCTACGACGCCCAGGACCAGTACTTCCTCTCCGACGTCGGCAAGGCGTTCATCGCCGGGCAGCTGCGCCACGCGCGCGAGATCAGCTCGATCTTCGCCCAGTGGGTCAACTCCTACAAACGGCTCGTGCCCGGCTACGAGGCGCCGACGTACGTCGCGTGGTCGCGCCGCAACCGCTCCGCGCTCGTGCGCGTGCCGCTCTACCACCCCGGCAAGGAGCGGGCGACGCGCATGGAGCTGCGCTGCCCGGACCCCGCGTGCAACCCCTACCTGACGTTCGCGGTGCTGCTGCAGGCGGGCCTGGAGGGCGTCGAGCACGGCTACGAGCTGCCCGAGCCGATGGAGCGCAACCTCTACCACCTGGCGCCCGACGAGCGCCGCCGTCTCGGGATCGAGCAGCTCCCCGCGACGCTCGGCGAGGCGATTGAGCTGACGGCCGAGTCCGAGCTCGTGCTGCGCACGCTCGGCGAGCACATGTTCAACCGCTTCGTCGAGATCAAGCGCCAGGAGTGGGAGGACTACCGCGTCCAGGTCACCGCCTGGGAGCTGGAGAAGTACCTGCCGATCCTGTAGGGCGCGCACCCGCTTGGCCGCGAGCCGCTCATCTGCGGGCGTGAGGCGTGCGTCTGCGTCTCGTCCGCGGCGTGCGCGGGCGGTCGCTCGCGGCGCTAGCCGGAGGGCGGCGTCCTGCGCCTCTCGCAGGCGCGGGCTCCGTGCTGAGCGTCGGCTGCTGGTGCTCGAGGATGTCGAACAGCAGCTCCTGCGCGTTGCGCTCGCGTACGAGGTAGGGCAGCAGATCGATCCGCAGCTCCTCCGGCTCGAGGTCAGCGAGGCGCGGCTGGGCGGTCGTGGGGGACCAGTCGGCGAGCGCGCCCGAGTCGTCCTTGCGCTGGGGCATCGCGAACATCTCCATGTAGCGGCTGGGGGAGACACCCACGAACGGCTCGAAGCGGACCCGCGGGTCGCCGCCGTCCGCAGGCGGGTCATGGAGCATCGCGTTGCTGGTGACGACGAGCGCGTCGTCGTGCAGCTGCTCGGCGAGGCTCTTGGCGTAGGGCGCGATGTAGACGACGCGTCTGATGCCGGCCGCGACGATGTGGCGGGCGCAGTGGTGGCAGGGGAAGGTCGTCACGTAGAGCGTGCAGCCCTGCACCGGGATGCCGCGGCGCGCCGCGTCCGTGAGCGCCGCCATCTCCGCATGGACCGCGCGGATGAACTCGATCAGGTTGTGGAGCGCCGTGTTCGAGACCGCCTGCAGCACCGCCCGCTCGTCGACGCCGTCGCCGAGCAGCTGCGCCGCGGCGAGCCCGTGCACGATCTGCTCGGCGATCTCACGCTTGTGGGCATCGCTCGTGTCGCCTCCGAGCTGGAACTCGCGCCGGTCGCCCACGTCACCCTCCCAGTAGAGGCCGCCGCCCGGCCGCGGCACCTCGTTGACGCCGACCGCGACGACCTCGCCGGAAGGTGTGCAGATGGCGGCCCCGACCTGCCGCCCCAGCTCGGCCGAGCGGCGCATCGCGGCGGCTGCCTGCGTGATGCCGAACTCGTCCCGGGAGGGTGTGCGGCGCGGGTGTCCGAGGAAGATCTCGAAGATGCGGCGGATCTCGCACTCGAAGCGTGGACGCTCCACTCCCTCGGCGTCGCTCGATCTCACGTCGAAGTCGCTCGCGTCGACGAAGAAGTCGGCGCGGTGGAACGTCTCGCGCACGTCCTGGCCGTACGGCAGCGCCTCGCGCTCGTCGCGTCGCATCAGCTCCTCGGCGTCGAACACGGGCTTGGCCTTGAGCGGCTTGATCCGCGACGCCCGGATCTCCTGCTTGAGGAACGTCTCGCGCGTCCCCTTCGGCGCATAGCAGGCGATCAGCAGGAAGCGCGAGCCGTAGACCTGGCGCAGCAGCTGCACCTCCTCGGGACGCTTGAGCGAGCGCAGGACGTATGCCTGGCGGTCGGCCGGCCACTCCATGTCGCCCGTCGTCTCGCGACGTGTCAGGGCGATGCGGTGCAGGCCGAGCAGCGCGAACGCGTCGTTGCGCGCCCAGCACTCCGGGGAGCGCAGCTTGTTGCCGGCGTCCATGAAGGCGGCGACGCGCTCGTCGAAGGGCCCGCCGGGCAGCGGCTCGTCCCATGTCAGCGAGCGCATCAGCTCGCTGAGATGGATGTCATGGACCCGATACTCGAAGTCGTTCAGGACGACGCTGAGGAACTGTGAGACGCGGCCGAGGTCGATCCCGACCGCTCCGACGAGGCCGATCACCAGCTCGTTGGCAGGCGGCAGCGCAGAAGCTCTGGCCTGCCGTGGCGTCACGGCGAAGATGCTAGGCGGGTTGGCTGCCGCCGATCAAGCGGGAACCGCAGCGGCCTGGCGTGCGCCTCAGGAGCGCTCGCGCGCAGGCGGCCGGGTGCGCGCCGGGTGCGTCTCCTGCTGCGGCGCCGGCGAGTGGCGGGTGGGCTCGATCCCACGCAGCGCTGCAGACCGGCGCAGCGCGGGGGGGCGGTTGCGCACATCCTGAACGATCCGAGCAAGCTCTCGGCCCAGATACCCGCGGTCATGCATCGCGATGTCCTCCTCGAGGGATGATGACGAACATATGTTCGCATCGGGAGCGTATCGCCTCGTCCGGTCGGTCAGAAGTCCGTCGACGGGCGCGGCACTCATAGCGCATCCGCGATCCTTCCAGCCGGACCGGCGGACCGGCATCCCGCAACGTGCGGCGAATGCCCTCGCGGCCGCTCAGTCGCGCACGAGCGCGTCCGCGCCGCGCGCCGTGTCGAGCAGGTGCTCGTGGCGGACGAGCTTGACGCGCGGGCGGCCGTGAGGCTCGCCGGCGGCTCGCTCCGCCTCGTCGATCGCCTCCCAGTGCGCGTAGGTGATGTGCTCGGGGCAGCGCTCGGCGAGCAGCGCGAGGATCGCGTCCGGGTCGCCGATCGGGGGCTCGGGCAGCCTGTCGGCGGCGTGGTCGGCGAGCAGGCTGTCGACGGTCTCCTGGCTGTCCTTCTTGTTCGTGCCGATGATCCCGGAGGGGCCGCGCTTGATCCAACCGGAGACGTACTCCCCGGGCCGCTGCGTCCCGCCCGGCCGGTCGAGCACCCGGCCGCGATCGTTGGGGATCGTCGCGCCCGCCTCGTCGAACGGCACGCCGGGCAGCGGGTTGCCGCGATAGCCGACCGAGCGGAAGACGAGCTGGCAGGGGATCGTCTCCTCCTGCTCGGTCACGACCGCGCGCAGACGCCCGTCGCCGTCGGAGACGAGCTCGGTGCGCCCGACGCGCACGCCCTCGACCCGCTCGGAGCCGACGATCTCAAGCGGGGAGGCGAAGAAGCGCAGCACGATGCGGCGATCGTGGCCGTGGGGCTCGCTCGCGGCGTAGCCGTGCAGCACCTCGATCTTCTTCTTGGCCTGTGCGTCGGCGTCCTCGACCGCGCGCGCGCTCGCCTCGTCCAGCTCCATGTCGCCGGGGTCGACGATCACGTCGGCCTCGGCCAGCTCGGAGAGCTCGATCAGCTCGGGCGTCGTGAACGCGGCCTGCGCCGGGCCGCGGCGGCCCAGCACGACGACCTCCTCGATCGAGGAGCCCGCGAGCGCCTCGAGCGCGTGGTCGGCGACGTCCGTTCTCGCGAGCGTCTCGCGCGGCAGCGCCAGCATCCGCGCGACGTCGAGCGCCACGTTTCCGTTCCCAACGACGACCGCGGTCGTGGCTGTGAGGTCGAACTCGTGGTCGGCGAAGTCGGGGTGGCCGTTGTACCAGGCGACGAACTCCGTCGAGGAGTGCGAGCCCGGCAGGTCCTCGCCGGGGATCCCCAGGCGGCGGTCGCCGGAGGCGCCGAACGCGTAGAGGACCGCGTGGTAGCGGGCCTTCAGCTCGTCGACGGGCAGGTCGGCGCCCACCTCGACGTTGCCGAAGAAGCGGAAGCCGTCCTTGCCGGCCGTCTTCTCGTAGCGTCGCGTGACCGCCTTGATCTTCGGATGATCGGGGGCGACGCCGGCGCGCACGAGCCCCCACGGTGTCGCGAGGCGCTCGAAGACGTCGACCGTGACGTCGACGTCCGAGGCGGTCAGGAGCTGCTCGGCGGCGTAGAAGCCCGCCGGGCCAGACCCGACGATGGCGACGCGGATGGGGGAGGTGGACATGGCCTGGAGGGTAGCCGGCACCGCGCGATGACGGTCTCCCGACGGGACCGCGGATCTACGTGCGCCCAGCGACAGCGGATTCGCGGTGCTCGCGTCAGTCGAGCAGCGCGGCGAGGGCGTCGGGATCGGCGACGGGAGCGCGGCACGCGAAGCGCTCGCAGACGTACGCCGCGGCGCGGCCGTCCACGAGCCCGCGCCCGGCGAGCAGCGGCACCGTCGCCGCGGCCGCGCCGGCGGGATCGCCGTCGCCGCCGGCCAGCACGACCCGCGGACGATGGGCGCCGCGGACCGCGCGCACGAGCGGCTCGCGCGCGGCGGGGTGGCCGACGATCGCGACCTCGCGCACATCCTCGGCGAGCATGAAGTCGATCGCCTGCAGCAGGTGCGCGAACGCGAGCGGGTGGCGCGCCGCGACGGGGTGCAGCAGCGCGATCGTGCCGCGCGCCTGTTGCTCGTAGGCGTCCTCGCCGGTCAGACGCGCGAGCCGCAGCAGGCCGAGCGCCATCGCGGAGTTGCCCGACGGGATCGGCGTGTCCTCGAGGTCCTTGCGGCGCGCGAGCAGCGCCTCGTGGTCGTCCGCGGTCGTGAAGAAGCCGCCGCGCTCGCCGTCGGCGAAGTGGGCCACCGTCGCGTCGGCGAGCGCACGCGCCTCCACGAACCAGCGCTCCTCGAACGTCGCCTCGTACAGCGTCAGCAACGCCTCCAGCAGGAACGCGTGGTCCTCGAGGTAGCCGGCGAGGTGCGCGCGGCCGCCCTTCCAGGTGCGCAGCAGGCGGCCGTCGTCCGTGCGCAGATCGCGCAGCAGGAAGTCTCCGCACGCGCGCGCCGCCTCCAGGTAGCGCGGCTCCTCGAGCACCGCGCCGGTCTCCGCGAGCGCACCGAGCATCAGCGCGTTCCACGCCGTCAGGCGCTTGTCGTCGAGCCCCGGCCGCACGCGCTGTTCGCGCGCTGCCAGCAGCTGCCGCTTGATCTCCGGCAGCTCGGGCGGGTCGTCGTCGGAGCCGGCGCGCACGAGGATCGAGCGGCCCTCGAAGTTCCCGTCCGCCTTGACGCCCCAGTGGGCGGTCGCGATCGCGAGCAGCTGCTCGTCGCCGAGCGCGGCGCGCAGCTCCTCCGGCGTCCACACGTAGAACTTGCCCTCGACGCCCTCGGAGTCGGCGTCGAGCGCCGAGGCGAAGCCGCCCTCCGGCCCGCGCAGCTCGCGCAGCGCCCAGTCGAGCGTCTCGACGCACACCTGGCGCAGCAGCGGGTCGCCGCCGACCTGCCAGCCGTGCAGGTAGGCGCGCGCGAGCAGCGCGTTGTCGTAGAGCATCTTCTCGAAGTGCGGCACGACCCACGCGGCGTCGACCGCGTAGCGCGCGAAGCCGCCGCCCAGCTGATCGTAGATCCCGCCGCGCGCCATCGCGCGCAGCGCGCGCAGCGCCGGCGAGGCGTCGCCGCCGCGGCGCGCGAGCAGCAGCTCGATCGCGCTCGCCTGCGGAAACTTCGGTGCGCCGCCGAAGCCGCCGTGGACGTGGTCCTCGCGCTCGGCGATCGCGGCCGCCGCGGTCGCCGGCAGGCCGGGCTCGGGTGCGCCCGGGTCCGGCTCGATGCGCGCGCTGACACCGAGGTGCTCGACGATCCGCGCGCCCTGCTGCTCGATCTCCGCGCGCCGCTGCGTCCACGCCTCGACGATCGCCTCCAGGAGCTGTCTCCAGCCCGGCAGGCCCTGGCGCCCGGACGGCGGGAAGTACGTGCCGGCGTAGAACGGCACCTGGTCGGGCGTCGCGAACGCGTTGAGCGGCCAGCCGCCGTGGCCGGTCATCGCCTGCACCGCGTCCATGTAGATCGCGTCGACGTCAGGGCGCTCCTCGCGATCGACCTTGATGCAGACGAAGTGCTCGTTCATGTAGGCGGCGACCTCGGGGTCCTCGAAGCTCTCGCGCTCCATCACGTGGCACCAGTGGCAGGCGGAGTAGCCGATCGAGACGAGCAGGGGCACGTCGCGCGCGCGCGACTGCGCGAGCGCCTCCGCGCCCCACGGCCGCCAGTCGACCGGGTTGTCTTTGTGCTGGAGCAGGTAGGGCGAGGTCTCGCCCGCGAGGCGGTTCGGCATCGCCGCGGAGGCTACCCGCGCCGTCGCGTCCCGCGCGGTAGCGTTCGCGCTCGTGAGCGCTCCCCGCGAACCCGTGAACGCCGCCGGAGCCCCCGCCGCCGTCGGCCCCTACGTCCACGCGGTTCGCGCCGGCGGGCTGCTGTTCTGCTCCGGGCAGATCCCGCTGCACCCGGAGACGGGCGAGATCGTCGGCGCCACGGCGGCCGAGCAGGCCGGCCGCTGCCTGGAGAACCTGCAGGCGGTCTGCGCGGCAGCGGGCGCGAGCCTCGCCGACGCCGTGAAGATCACCGTCTACCTGAGCGACATGGCCGACTTCACGGCCGTCAACGAGGTCTACGCCTCGTTCTTCGAGACCGACCCGCCGGCGCGCGTGGCGGTCGCGGTCGCGGGGCTGCCGCGCGACGCGCGCGTCGAGCTGGACGCGGTCGTCGCGCTGCCGGACTGACGGCGGGCGCGCGCGACCGCCGCGAGCGCGCCGATCACGCGGCTGCGCTCGTCCGCCTCGGGGTGCCACTGCACGCCGAGCACGAACGCCTCGCCGGGCAGCTCGAGCGCCTCCGGCAGCCCGTCGATCGTCGCGGTGCCGGTCACGACGAGGCCCTTGCCGACCCGGTCGATGCCCTGGTGGTGGTGGGACTTCGTCGCGTGCAGCTCCTCGCCGGCGGCGCGCGCGGCGAGCGAGCCGGGCGTCAGGCGCACGTCGTGGTCGGCGCCGTCGAAGGAGCCGCGCGCGCGCAGGTGGTCGTGGTGGCCGTAGCGGTCGGGCAGGTGCTGGTGCAGCGTGCCGCCGAACGCGACATTGAGCAGCTGCATCCCGCGGCAGATGCCGAGCACGGGGATCCCGCGCGCGATCGCGCCGCGCGTCATCGCGATCTCGAACGCGTCGCGCTCCGGCACCGGGTCGACGGTGGCGGGGTCGTAGGCGGCGCCGTAGCTGGCCGGGTCGATGTCGGCGCCCCCGACGAGCATCAGTCCGTCGAGCAGGTCGAGCGCCTCGCCGGGGTCCCGCGTGAGCGCTGGGTCGGGCGCGAGCAGCACGGCCAGCCCGCCGGCGCGGCGGATCGCGTCGAGGTAGCTCGTCGGCAGCAGCGCGGCCTGCTGGTCCCACACGCTCCACTGCGCGCGCTCGAGCGCCGCGCAGACGCCGATGACGGGTCGTGGCTCCACCCGCCGAGCCTACCCCGCACGCGGCGCCGGGCGCCCGTCGAGCTCGACGCGCTCGAGCGCGCGGACCGGCAGCTGGTCGAGGTCGGTGCTCGCGTGGAAGCGCGCCAGCTCCGCCTCGCCGAGCGCGGCGAAGCCGGCGAGCACGATGTCGACGTACTCGCGCGTGACGACGGCGGTGCCGGCGCGCAGGCCCTCCGCAAGGCGGGCTCGGCCCGCGTGGGAGCCCGCATACGTCCACGTGCGCCCGAGCGGCATGGCGATCCGGCCGGTGACCTCGACGCGCTCGTAGTTGCGCTCGCGCCGGTCGAGCGCGGCGAGCGTCGCGGCGTCGACCGGCAGGCACACGCCGTTGACGGCGCCCTCGCCGTCGCGGACGTCGAGGAAGGCGACGCGGACTGGAGGGTAGGAGCCGTCGGCGGCGCGATAGCGCTTGTAGCCGGGCAGCGCGAGCGCGTTGTCGGCTGCGACGCCCCAGCTGCGGCGCGCGCCGCGGAGGTCGGTCACGTACCCGCGCTCGTCCGGCGTGCGCGTCGGCGGCGCCGCCAGCAGGGCGCTCAGCGAGGCGTAGCCGAAGACGTACTCCATGCGCCGCAGCGTAAGGCGCTGCGGCCGCCGCTGCGTCGCAATCGTGACGCACCCGTCACCTTTCCTGCTAGCGTCTGCGCCGATGGAGGCGAGCGCCCGTCAGTTCGACGTCGACTGGCTCGTGATCGGGTCGGGCTTCGGCGGCAGCGTGTCCGCGCTGCGGCTGGCCGAGAAGGGCTACCGCGTCGCCGTGCTCGAGTGCGGCAGACGCTTCCGCGACGAGGACTTCGCGAGCTCGACGTGGAGCCTGCGCAGATACTTCTGGGCCCCGCGCGTCGGCATGCGCGGGATCCTGCGGCTCTCGACCTTCAAGGACATCGCGGTCGTCTCCGGCTGCGGCGTCGGCGGCGGCAGCCTCGGCTACGCCAACACGCTCTACGTGCCGCCGTCGCAGTTCTTCGCCGACGAGCAGTGGCGCGGGCTGGCCGACTGGGAGGCGGAGCTGGCGCCGCACTACGCCGAGGCGCAGCGGATGCTCGGCGTCGTGCAGACGCCGAACGACGACCCGGCCGACCAGCTGCTGAAGGAGCTGGGCGAGCACCTCGGCGTCGGCGAGACCTACAGAAAGACGCCCGTCGGGATCTTCTTCGGCGAGCCCGGCACGACCGTCCCGGACCCCTACTTCGGCGGCGAGGGCCCGGACCGCACCGGCTGCATGCAGTGCGGGCGCTGCATGGTCGGCTGCCCGCACGGGGCGAAGAACACGCTCGTCAAGAACTACCTCCACCTCGCGGAGCGGCGCGGCGTCACGGTGACGCCCGACCGCACGGTCGTCGAGATCCGCCCGCTCGGCGCGCAGGACGGCTCCGACGGCTACGCCGTCACGAGCGTCGCGTCGGGCGTGCGCCGCGGCCGCGACCGCCGGACGGTCACCGCGCGCGGCGTCGTCGTGGCGGCCGGCGCGCTCGGCACGAACAGACTGCTGCAGCGCTGCCGCCTGACCGGCGCGCTGCCGCGCGTCTCGCACCGCCTCGGCGAGCTGGTGCGCACGAACAGCGAGTCGATCCTCGCCGTGACCGTGCCCGACGACTATCCCGAGGACCTCACGCGCCGTGTCGCGATCACCTCCTCGATCTACCCCGACCCGCACACGCACATCGAGACGGTCACCTACGGCCACGCCGGCGACTCGATGTCGACGCTCTACACGCTGCTCGTCGCCGACGGCTCGCGCGTGACGCGGCCGCTGAAGCTGCTCGCGCAGATCGTCCGCCACCCGGTCCGCTTCGCGCAGACGCTGTGGCCGCGCGGCTGGTCGCGGCGCACGATCATCGTGCTCGTGATGCAGACGCTCGACAACGCGATCGCGCTGCGGCCGACGCTCACGCGCTCCGGCGAGGTGCGGCTGCAGACCGAGCAGGACTCGAGCAGACCGAACCCGACGTTCATCCCGGTCGCCAACGAGGCGGCCGCCTGGCTGGCGGAGCGCACCGGCGGGATCGCGCAGTCCTCCGTGATGGAGGCGACGATGAACATCCCCTCGACCGCGCACATCCTCGGCGGGGCGGTGATCGGGGCCGACCCCGACCACGGCGTCGTCGACGCCGACCAGCGCGTCTTCGGCTACGAGAACCTGCTCGTGTGCGACGGCGCGGCGGTACCGGCCAACGTCGGCGTGAACCCGAGCCTCACGATCACCGCGCTCGCAGAGCGCGCGATGAGCCGCATCCCGCCGGCGGGCGAGCAGGTGCCCCCGGCGGAGGAGACGGCGCCGCCCGTCCCGGCCTGAGCCGGTCCCTAAGCTGGCCCGCCAGCCAGTGACGGGGTAGGATCGCAGGGCGCAGGGGCGGCGGGGGAGACCGTTCCGCGCTCGATCGAAGGGGGAGCTTCGATGCAACCGGCAAGGTTGTCCGCCGTGCACTGGCGCACGGCGATCCTCGCGACGGCGCTCGCCGTCGCCACCTGGGCGGCCTGGGGCACGGCCGCGAGGGCTGAAGGACCGGGCAACGGCACGGCCTCGGTCGCCTCGCTCGGCGACTCGTACATCTCGGGCGAGGCCGGCCGCTGGGCCGGCAACACGAACGAAGAAGAATCGTGGATCGACGCGCTCGGAACGAGGGCCTACTACGACAACGAAGCGCACACGGCCGAAAAGATCGCCGGCTGCCACCGCTCGCTATCGGCTGAGATCTACATCGGCGGCGGGGTCAACAGCATCAACCTCGCGTGCTCGGGCGCGAAGACCTCGTCGTTCACCACCGAAGAAGCGTTCAAGCCGGGCATCGACTTCTACAACAGCGGCGGCAACAAGGGCCAGGCGCTGATGCTCGAGGAATACGCGAGAACGCACAACGTCAAGATGGTCGTGCTCTCGATCGGCGGCAACAACTTCAACTTCGCCTCGATCGTGCAGGACTGCATCGAGGACTGGCTCACCTCACCGTCGTGGTGGCAGAACCATTGCGACGACGACTCTGAAGTGACCGCCAACTTCACGAGAGAAAACGTCGCCACGCAGACGGCCGCGATCAAGGGCGCCGTCCAGAACATCCACAGAGCGATGGTCGAAGCCGGCTACAGAGACGAAATGTATGCGATCGTCGTGCAGGACTACGAGTCGCCGATTCCGAACGGCTCGGGCTTCCGCTATCCCGAGGAAGGCTGGGAACGGCAGGAAATCGGCGGCTGCGGCTTCTGGAACGCGGACGCGAACTGGGCCAACGAAAGCGCGCTGCCGACGATCGACAGCGCGGTCCACAACGGCGCCAACGAAGCGGGCTACACGAACGTCAAGCTGATGCTCCTGAGCAGCGCGTTCAACTCGCGGCGCCTGTGCGAGAACACCGTCGGCCTGCTCGAGGAGAGAGGGCTCACCTCCTGGAGAAACGCCGGCGCGGTCGACAGGACCGAGTGGATCAACCAGGTCCGCACGGTCACGGCGCTGTTCGGCGAATACAGACTGCAGGAAGACTTCCACCCCAACTACTGGGGGCAGCTCGCGCTGCGCAACTGCCTGCGCCAGGCGTACAACTCCGGCGCGCCGAGAGGCGGTACGTGCACCCGCACCGGCACCGGCCTCACCGGCGGCGGCGAACCGGTGATGACGCTCAGATGAATTGAGCCGCGACGTCGGCCGGGACGGGCGCGCGCTCGCCCCGGCCGACCCGCTCAGCCCTGCTCGCGCAGCAGCGCACGGCGGACCTTGCCGCTGCTCGTCTTCGGCAGCTCGGCGGCGAAGTCGATCCGTCGCGGGTACTTGTACGGCGCGGTCGTCTCCTTCACATGCTCCTGAAGCTCGCGCGCGAGCGCGTCCGACGGCGCCCCGCCAGCGCGCAGCACGACGACGGCCCGCACGATCGCGCCGCGCTCCTCGTCGAGCGCCGCCACGACGGCCGCCTCCGCGACCGCCGGATGCGCGACCAGGGCCGACTCGACCTCGAACGGGCCGATGCGGTAGCCGGCGGAGATGATCACGTCGTCGGCGCGGCCCTCGAAGAAGAGGAAGCCGTCCTCGTCCTGATGGACGCGGTCGCCGGTGCGCCACGTCGGCGCCGCGGGCAGCGGCTCGAGCGCCGGCCCGCCGCGCACCGGCCCCGCGCCCTGCGCGGACGTGAGGTAGCCGAGGAAGAACGTCGGCACCGTGCGCGGGTCGGCGACCAGCTCGCCGTCCTCGACGCGCAGCTCGACGCCCGGCAGCGGCCGGCCCATCGAGCCGGGGCGGATCTCCTCGCCGAGCGGCGCGCCGGTCAGCTGGCCGGTCTCGGTCTGGCCGTAGCCGTCGCGGATCCACAGCCCGGAGGCCGCGTGAAAGGCGCGCAGCACCTCTGGGTTGAGCGCCTCGCCGGCGGCGACGAGGCCGCGCAGCGCGCTCACAGGCCGCGGCTGCGCGCGCTTGGCGATCACGCGGTACTCGGTCGGCGCCATGCAGAGGACGTTCACCTGCTCGCGCTGGAGCAGCTCCAGGCGCTCGTGGGGGTCGAAGCGGGCGTCGTGCAGCAACGCGGCTGCACCGCGGATCCACGGCGCGATGAAGACGTTGCGGGCCGACTTCGACCAGCCGCTTGCCGCGGTGCACCAGACGAGGTCGCCGGGGCGTGCGTCGAGCCAGTGCTCGGCCTGGACATGCTGGCCGCTGAGGTAGCGCTGGCCGTGCAGCACGCCCTTCGGCTCGCCCGCAGTCCCGCTCGTGAACGTGATCAGGCACGGGTCCTCGGAGGCCAGCTCGACCGCGGGCGCCGGCTCGGCGGCGTAGAGCGCCTCGTCGGGGATCGTGAGGACGACCGGCTCCGGCCCGTGCGCCGCCGCGCCAGCGGCCGGCAGCGCGAGCGCCGCGCTCAGCTCCGCGGCGTTGCGCTCGTCGGCAAGCACGAGCCGCGGCCGCGCCGCGTCGAGCCGCAGCCGCAGGTCCTTTGCGCGCAGCTGCTCGGTGCACGGCAGGACGACCGCGCCGGCGCGGAAGCAGGCGACCATCGCGAAGACCCACTCCGGCCGGTTGCCGATCAGCGTCATCACGACGTCGCCGCGCCGCACCCCCTGCGCGGCGAACGTGCCTGCGAGCCGCGCGGCGCGATCGGCGACCTCGCCGAAGCGCCACTCGCGGCGCGTGCCCTCGCGTGAGAGCTCGACCATCGCGCGCCGCTCGGCGGGTGCTGCGTCGACCACATCTCGCGCGAAGTTCACGGTCGCGAAGTATCCTCGACCGACGAAAACGAGACCTTCCACGTTTCCCGGACCCGGAGCGAAAGACCCCATGGCCGCAGTGATCGAGAAGACCGACGAGCAGCAGGCGATCTGCGAGATGGTGCGGCAGTTCGCGGACGAGCAGATCATCCCGAACGCCGAGCACTACGACCACGAGGACGCCTTCCCCGAGCCGATCGTCGATCAGATGAAGGAGCTCGGCCTGTTCGGCGTCACGATCCCCGAGGAGTACGGCGGCATGGGGCTCGACCTGACGACCTACGCGATGATCGTCGAGGAGCTCTCGCGCGGCTGGATCTCGATCTCGGGCGTGATCAACACGCACTTCATCGGCTCCTACCTGCTGATGAAGTTCGGCTCCGAGGAGCAGAAGCAGAAGTACCTGCCGCGGATGGCGAGCGGCGAGATCCGCGCCGCCTTCTCGCTCTCGGAGCCGGAGCTGGGCTCCGACGTGGCGGCGATCAAGACCTCGGCCAAGAAGCAGGACGACGGCAGCTGGGAGATCAACGGCCAGAAGATGTGGGTCACGAACGGCCTGCGCTCGGATCTCGTCTTCGTGCTCGTGCGCACCGACCCGAACGCCGACAGACCGCACAGGGGAATGACGTGCTTCATCGCCGAGAAGGACGGCGGCGTCGCCGAGAACACCGGCCCCTACGAGGGGCTTAACGTCCCGCCGCAGATCAGAAAGATGGGATACAAGGGCGTCGAGTCCACCGAGCTGGTCTTCGACGGCTACCGCTGCCCGGCGGAGAACGTCCTCGGCGGCGAGCAGGCCGGCCTCAACAAGGGCTTCCCGCAGATGATGGACGCGCTCGAGCTCGGCCGCGTGAACGTCGCGGCGCGCGGCGTCGGGATCGCGCAGCGCGCGCTCGAGCTGGCGCTGCGCTACTCGCAGGAGCGCAAGGCGTTCGGCAAGCCGATCGCCCAGCACCAGGCGATCCAGTTCAAGCTCGCGGACATGGCGACGCAGGTCGACGCGGCGCGGCTGCTGACGAACCGCGCGGCGCGCATGAAGGACGCCGGCGAGCGCTCGGACATCGAGGCTGGCATGGCGAAGCTGTTCGCCTCAGAGGCCGGCCGCTTCTGCGTCGAGGAGTCGTTCCGCATCCACGGCGGCTACGGCTACTCGAAGGAGTACGAGATCGAGCGCCTCTACCGCGACGCGCCGCTGCTGCTGATCGGCGAGGGCACGTCCGAGATCCAGCGCATGGTGATCGGGCGCAAGCTGCTCGAGCGGCACAAGATCTGAGACGGACGAACCGGGTCGCCGGCCCGCCGCTCTGATGGCGGGCGCGGGGCACTAGACTCCGCGCCCTGTCATCCGCCAGAGACACCAGAGCGCTGATCGAGCAGGGCGTGCGGAGCTTCCTCGCGGAGGTTCCCGCTCTGCAGCCGCTGAGACTCGTGGTCGGGCTGGAGCTGCGCGGCCGCGGCGACGTGCAGCTCTATCGCGTCGAGCTGCCCGGGCCGCTCGTCAGCAAGGACATCGCGTCCGACGCGAAGGTGCGGCTCCAGGTCACCCGCTCGCATTTCAACGAGCTGGCCGCCGACGGCAGAGTCAGACAGTGGCGCGCCGCCTTCGAGCACGGCGACGCGAAGGCGACCGGCGTCGAGCAGATCCTCAGACTGATCCGTCAGGTGGTGGAGAAGCAGGAGGAGCGCTCCCGCACGCGCAAGGCGCGGGGATAGCTGCTCCTCGCCGTTCCGTCCCCGCAAGGGCGGCTCGGGCTTGATCGGCTCCCAGCCGAGCAGCAGGTCGCGCGATCGCCGCCAGCGGGGGAACCGCTCCCACTCCGCGCGCGACGCGGCCGCGGCGGGTGGGTAGGCTCGCGCCATGGCGAGCAAGGCGGACGGCGCACCGGCGACCGGGCTGCGGATGCCGGCGGAGTGGGCACCGCACGAGCGCACGCTGATCGCGTGGCCCGCGCGCGAGGAGGCGTGGCGGGGGACGACGATCGAGCGGGCGCGCGAGGCGCACGCGCAGGTCGTCGCGGCGATCGCCGCGTTCGAGCCGGTCACGCTCGTCGCCGATCCGGCGCACGCCGACGACGCGCGTCGGCGCGTCACCGCCGAGAACGTCGAGCTGCTGGCGCTGCCGCTCGACGACTCGTGGCTGCGCGACTCCGGTCCGCTGATCGTGACCGGGCCGGACGGCCGGCGCGCCGGCATCGACTTCCGCTTCAACGCATGGGGAGAGGCGTTCGCGCCCTACGACAAGGACGCCGCTGTCGCGCAGCGGCTGCTCGAGCACCTCGGGATCGAGCGCTACGCCTCGCCGCTCGTGCTCGAGGGCGGTGCGATCGCCGTCGACGGCACCGGCCGGCTCGTGACGACGGAGCAGTGCCTGCTCAACCCGAACCGCAACCCGCTGCTCGAGCGCGAGGAGATCGAGCGCGAGCTGAGCCTGCACCTCGGCGCCGAGCAGGTCGTGTGGCTGGGCCGCGGCCTCGTCGAGGACGCCGACACCGACGGGCACGTCGACAACGTCTGCGCGTTCCTGGCCCCGCGCCATGCGCTGCTGCAGGTGGCGCCCGGCGAGGACGACCCGAACCACGCGCATCTCGAGGACAACGCGCACCGCCTGCGCGACGCGGGCGTCGAGGTCGAGCGCTGGGAGCTGCTGCCGCGCGCGACGCGCGGCGACGGCAGCGTCGTCGCGATCCCCTACGTCAACCTGTACCTCTGCAACGGCGCGGCGATCGTCCCGCTCGGCGAGCAGGATCCCGACATGGACACTGAGGCGCTGTGGCGCCTGCGCGCGCTGCTGCCGGGGCGCGAGGTCGTCGGCGTCCCCGGCCGTGTGCTGGCGCTCGGCGGCGGCGGAGCGCACTGCATCACGCAGCAGGTCCCCGCGCGCGCGAGCTGACCGCGATCAGCAGGGACCCGGGCCCGCGCCCTCGAGCGCGCGGGCGAGCAGGTCGCGCAGGGTCGCGCGCTCGTCGGAGTCGAGCGCCGCCAGCACCTCGCTCTCGACGTCCTCCTGCGCGCGCTCGGCGCGGTCGAGCGCGCGGCGGCCGGCGGCGGTGATGTGGACGAGGTGGCGGCGGCGGTCGAGCGGGTCGCGGCGGCGTTCGGCGTGGCCGGCGGCCTCCAGCTCGTTCAGCAGCAGCACGAGGTTGTTCGCGTCGATGCAGAGCGCGTCGCCGAGCGCCTGCTGGGCCGCGCCGTCGTGGTCGTTGAGGAACGACAGTGCGACGTACCAGCGCAGGCGCATGCCGAGCTGCTCCTCGTCGCTGCGACGGTAGACGACCTTCGCCAGCCGCGTGAGGAGGACCATCGCTCCCGGTGCCTGGACGGTGCCCATGTGCCCGGGGAATCCTAGCAGCAATGAGAGGATCATCACAAATCCAAAGATCATCTTTGATACAGTGATGATCGATGCCGGCCACGACGATGAATCCTCCGATCGCGCGCCGGGCCTGGATCGCACTCGCGATCGTCTGCCTCGGCCAGTTCATGGTCGTGCTCGACTCGACGATCGTGAACGTCGCGCTGCCGGACATCCAGCGCGACCTCCACTTCAGCCAGGCCGACCTCACCTGGGTCGTCAACGCCTACCTCGTCACGTTCGGCAGCTTCATGCTCGTCGCGGGGCGCTTCGGCGACCTCGTCGGGCGCCGGCGCGTGTTCCTCGTGGGCGTCGCGCTGTTCACGCTCGCGTCGATGGCGTGCGGGCTCGCCGACAGCCAGGGGCTGCTGATCGCCGCGCGCTTCGTGCAGGGGATCGGCGGCGCGATCGCGTTCTCCGTCACGATCGCGCTGATCGTCAGCGAGTTCTCCGGCGCGGCCGAGCGCGCGAAGGCGATGAGCGTCTACATGTTCGTCTCGGTGGGCGGCGGCTCGGTCGGGCTGCTGCTTGGCGGCCTGATGCTGCAGTCGCTCGACTGGCACTGGATCTTCTTCATCAACGCGCCGATCGGCGCGGCGACGCTGCTGCTCGGACACGCCTTCATCGACGAGGGCGAGTCCCTCGGGCTGCGCGATGGCATCGACGTCGCCGGCGCGGCGCTCGTGACGATCGCGCTGATGCTCGGCGTCTACGCGATCATCGGCTCGGCCGACCACGGCTGGGGCTCGGCGCACACGCTCGGCTGGGGCGGCGCGGCCGTCGCGCTGCTCGTGGCGTTCGTCGTGCTCGAGGCGCGGATCGCAAACCCGATCCTGCCGCTCGGCATCCTGCGCATGCCGGGGCTCGCGAGCGCCACCGCCGTGCGCGGGCTCGTGATGGCCGGGATGTACTCGGTCTTCTTCTTCGGTGCGCTGTACATGGAGCAGGTGCGCGCGTTCAGCCCGCTCGGCACGGGCCTCGCGTTCCTGCCGATGACGCTCACGGTCGCGTCGATGGCGCTTGGGATCGTCGCGCGGCTCGTGATGCGCTTCGGCCCTCGGGCGGTGCTGATCGCCGGCCTGCCCGGCCTGATCGCCGGTCTCGCGCTGTTCGCGACCGTTGGGGCGCACACGGCGTACGCGCCGACGATCGTCGTGGCGCTCGTCTTGATGGGGCTCGGCGCCGGCTCATCGTTCGTGCCGCTGCTGACGATCGCGATGGAGAAGGTCCCCCCGCGCGACGCCGGCATCGCCTCCGGCATCCTCAACGTGGCGATGCAGGTGGCGGCGGCGCTCGGGCTGGCGGTCCTCGGCGCGCTGACAGCGCATCGCACCGCGTCGCTGATCGCCGACGGCCGCTCGCGCGCCGCGGCGCAGCTCGGCGGCTATCACCTGGCGTTCGCGATCGGCGCCGGCACCGTGGCGGTCGGGCTGCTGATGACGCTCGTGCTGATGCGCTCGCACGACCCGGAGCCCGAGCCCACCGAGGAGCCGGTGCTCGAGCGCGAGCCCCAGCTCGCCTGACAGCCCGGTCTGCGGGCGGCCCGCACTCGGCGCCGCACTACGGGGTAGTGTTGGGCGATAGGGGGAACTGGGGGACACACGAGGGCGCCCGCGGCGGCGCCGGCTCGAGTGCGCGCCGTGAGCGCGTCCGAGGCGGCGTGGATCGCGGCGGTGCCGTGCGCGCTGGCGACGCTGGCGGCGGTCGTGCTGCTCGGACCGGTCCTGGGGCATGCGTTCCTGGCGCCGGGAAGGGCCGTGCTGTGGCCGCCTGAAGCGCTCCAAGGCACGCCGGAACCCGCGAAGCACGGCCGCTTCGTCGTCGCGCTGCTGGGACCCGTCGCGCTCGCCGCCGCCGTTCTCCTGAGCCCGCGCGCGGGCGTGCGCCTGCGGCCGCGGGCGGTCGGCGCCCTCGTCACGACCGGCCAGGCGCTCACGCTGGGCTTCGTCGTCCTCGCGCTGCTGGCCCAGGAGGCGATCGTGGTCGGACAGAGGGCGGAAGCGCTGTGGGCGCCGTTCCGCACGCGCACGCTGCTCGCCGCGCTCGCGATCGCGCTGTCGCTGAGCGGCGCGCTGCACGCGCCCGCGGCGCTGCGTGCGGCGCGTCGCGCGGTCAGCTGGGCGTCGGACGGTCGCGGCACCCAGGCGGCGTGCGCGCTCGTCGCCGCGGCCGTCGCGGCGGCCTGGCTGCTCACGGCCGTCAACTCCGACGCCACGATCGGGCTCGCGCAGGTGTCGGACCTGCCGCCATGGGCGATGGGCGACACGTTCGCGATCCTCGACGGACGCACGCCGCTCGCCGACTTCCACGCGATCTACAGCGAGCTGTGGGGGTACGTCGCCGCCGGGCCGATGGCGGCCTTCGGCGCGGGCATCGCGACCTTCACCGTCACGATGACGGCGATCAGCGGGTTGGCGCTGCTGCTGATCTACGACCTCTTCCGGCGGCTCGTCGGCAGCCCGCTGCTCGCGCTCGCGCTCTACCTGCCGTTCGTGGCGCTCGGCTTCATCGCGATAGGCGCTGTCGACGCCGATCGCGTCACCAACGCGTCGATATTCAGCGTGTGGCCGATGCGCTATGCCGGCCCCTACGCGCTCGCGTGGCTCACCGCGCGCCACGTCGGCGGAGCGACTCCACGCCGCGCCTGGCTGCTGCTCGCGGCGGCCGGGATCGTGCTGATCAACAACGTCGAGTTCGGACTCGGAGCGTTCGCGGGCACGCTGCTCGCCGTCGCGGCCGCGCGGCGCGCGGCGTCCTGGCGCGCGTGGCTGGCACTGCTCGGCGAGGCGGCTGCCGGCCTGCTGGCCGCCGCCGCTCTCGTCGCGCTGCTGACGCTCGTGCGCGCCGGCTCGCTGCCGCACTTCGGCGACGAGCTGGAGTTCATCCGCATCTTCGGCGTGCTGGGACTCGTCGCGCAGGGGCTCCCGGCGCTCGGCCTCCATCTCGCGCTCTACGTCACGTTCTCAGCGGCGATCGTCGTGGCGGCGGTGCGACTCGCCGCCAGAGAGGAGGACCCGGTCCTGACGAGCATGCTGCTGTGGAGCGGCGTCTTCGGGCTCGGCGCGGCCGGTTACTTCCTCGGGCGCTCCGACGGCTTCAAGCTCGCCGCGCTGTTCTCCGCGTGGGGCCTCTCGCTGATGCTGCTGACGATCGTCGTCGTGCGGTCGGCCCTCGCCGCGGAGGCCCGGCGCCCGCGCATCGCGGAGCTGACTGTGCTGCTCGGCTTCGGCCTCTCGCTGTGCCTGCTCGCGCAGTTCCCGCCGCCGTGGTCGCAGGCCGCGCGCCTGCGCGCGCGCTCGCCGAGACCGCTCTACGCCCAGACCGACGTCGTCCGCTTCGTGCGCGCGCGAACGAGGTCGGCGGAGAAGGTCGGGATCCTCGTCCCGTTCGGGCACCGCATCGCCTACGAGCTCGGGCTCGTGAACGTCTCGCCCTACATCATGGACCAGACCGTCGTGACGAGGCCGCAATGGCAGGCCGTGCTCGACGCGATGGCGCGCGAACGGGCGCGCGAGCTGTTCCTCACGCCGAGTCCGGCGCCCGCGCTGCGCCGGCTCCTGACGCGCGCCGGCTACGCGCAGCGCGCAGCCGGCGCGAACGTCGTGGAGTGGGTCAGGAGCTGAGGACGGCGCCCGTGTCGTAGAGCTTGACGACGCGCACCGTCCCGGCCGGCGCGGCGTCGATGCACAGTCTGCAGAGGACGCACTCGTCGAGGTTGCCCTCGTTGATCGAGAGCGTGCCGCCCTCGCCGCCGGTGGCGAAGATGTCGACCGGGCAGACCTCCGCCAGCTTCGCCGCCAGCTGCGGGTCGCTCGCGACGGCTGCGTCGACCTCGACGTCGATGAACGTGCCGGGCATCAGACGGCGCTCCTCTCGGCGATTCTGCTCTTGACGATCTCGGGGATCTGCGAGATCTCCTCGGCGACGACGATGCCGGCCTCGGCGAGGCGGGCGATCTTCTCGGCGGCCGTGTCGGCCTTGCCCTCGACGATCGTGCCGGCGTGGCCGAAGCTCATGCCCGGCATCTCGTCCATGAAGCGGCCGGCCATGAACGCGACGATCGGCAGCCGCGAGTCGTTCTCCTTCACCCAGCGCGCCAGCTCGGCCTCCATGCGGCCGCCCGGCTCGGTGTAGATGACGATCGCCTCGGTCTGCTCGTCAGCCTCGAACAGCGGCATCAGCTCGGCGTACGAGGACCCGATGATCGCGTCGCCGCCGATCGAGACGGCCGTCGACTGGCCGAGGCCCGCGGCGGTGAGCGTCGAGGACATCTCCGTGGTCATGCCGCCAGAGCGCGAGATGACGCCGACGGAGCCCGGGGTGTACGCCTTGGCGGCATCCTTGGCGGGACCGCCGATGCCACCCATCTTGATCACGTTGGGGACGATGATCCCGAGGCAGTTCGGGCCGATGATGCGCGCGTCGTGGTGCTTGGCGAACTCGACCATCTGCGCGACGTCGCGGCGCGGGATGCGCTCGGTGACGATCACGACGAGCTTGACGCCGTTCGCGATCGCCTCGAGCACTGCGTCCTTCGTGAAGGCCGGGGGGACGGTGACCACGGAGCCGTCGATCAGCCCGCCGTGGTGCTCGACCGCCTGCGCGACCGTGTCGAAGACCGGCACGCCGTGGACCTCGCGGCCCTTGCGGCCCGGCGTGACGCCGCCGACGATCTTCGCGCCGGCGCCGTAGTCGAGGCACTCGCGCGTCAGGTTGACGGCCTCGCGGCCGGTGATGCCCTGGACGATGAAGGTGGTCGTCTCGTCGATCAGGATGCTCATTACGCCGCGACCCCCTGGATCTTCTCGACCGCGCGGCGCGCGGCCTCGTGCATGGACACCGAGCGGTCGCAGTACTCGACCCCGTACTTCTCCAAGATCTTGAAGCCCTCGTCCTCCCACGCGCCCGGGATGCGGAAGATCGCGATCTTCTCGGCCGGGTCGTGGCCCAGCTCCAGGCACGCCTTGATGACGCCGCGCGCGACGATGTCGACGCGCGTGTTGGAGACGATCGACATCATCACCGCGATCTTCTCGACGCCCGGCTTGCTCAGCACGAGCTTCGCCAGGCCGCACGCCTTGCTGACCGACGGGTTGCCGCCGATCTCGCAGTAGTTGGCCGGTCTGCCGCCGTGCGCGCGGACCGCGTCGAACAGCGTCAGCGAGCCGCCGCCGGCGCCGATCACGAGCCCGAGGTTGCCGTCGAACTCGGTCACGTTGCCGGCCACGCCGCGGTGGTCCTGGGAGTCGACCTCCTCGCCGGCCAGCTCGAACGGCGTCGCCTCGCGCGCCTGGCGCGTCTCCTCGTCGGCGACGCCGAGCGCCTTGAGGAGCGTCTGTTGGCGGGGACGAGCCTCGTTCTCCATGTCCATGTGCGCGTCGACGGCGACGAATCTGCCGTCCTCGAGCAGCGCGAGCGGGTTGATCTCCGCGAGCGTCATGTCATGTCTGACGAACAGGCGCGCGAGCCGCGCGAGGATCGGCGTCGCGCGCGTCAGCGCGCTGCCGGTCACGCCGATCGAGGCGATCACCTGCTTCGCCTCGTAGTCGGAGACCTCCATCAGGTTCGAGAAGTGCCCGCGCCCGACTCTGTCGGGGTGCGTCTCGGCGACCTCCTCGATGTCGATCCCGCCCATGTCGGAGAACAGCATCACCGGCTGCTTGCGGATCCCGTCCCACACGACGCCTGCGTAGAGCTCCTGCTTGACCGCGACCTTGGAGTCGACCAGCACGCCGCGCGGCATGTGGCCGTTGATCTCCAGGCCCAGGACGAACTCGGCCTCGCGGGCGGCCTCCTCGGGCGTGTCGGCGAATCTGACGCCGCCGGCCTTCATGCGCCCGCCGGTGAGGACCTGCGACTTGATCACGACGGGCGCCGCGATCTCCTCGGCGATCTTGCGCGCCTCCTCCGGCGTTCTCGCGAAGCCGTGGGCACTGACCGGAATGCCGGCAGCCTTGACGATCTGGCGGGACTCGTACTCGAAGAAGCGCATCTCAGACTCCCACCGTCTCGAAGCCGTACGCATCGGCCAGCTCGGGATCCTTCGCGGCCAGCAGCTCGGCGAGTCTCACCATCACCTGGCACTGCTTCCACGTGGCGTCGTCCTGCATCTTGCCGTCGAGCATGTGGACGCCGCGGCCGTCCGGGATCGCCTCGATCACGCGCTTGGCGAACTTGACCTCGTCCGGGTCGGGCGAGAAGACGCGCTTGGCGATCGCGATCTGGCGCGGGTGCAGCGACCAGGCGCCGACGCAGCCCATCAGGAACGCGGCGCGGAACTGCGCCTCGCAGCCGGCGTCGTCGGAGATGTCGCCGAACGGGCCGTAGAAGGGCAGGATCCCGGTCGCCGTGCAGGCGTCGACCATGCGCGCGATCGAGTAGTGCCAGAGGTCCTGCTGGTAGCTCGCGCGCGGCGCCTCGGGGTTCTCGGCGTCCGGGTCCTCGATCACGCGGTAGCCGGGGTGGCCGCCGCCGACGCGCGTCGTCTTCATGCGGCGCGAGGCGGCGAGGTCGGCCGGGCCGAAGCTCATCCCCTGCATGCGCGGCGAGGCGGCGGCGATCTGCTCGAGGTTCGCGACGCCGAGCGCCGTCTCGAGGATCGCGTGCACGAGGATCGGCTTCTGCACGCCGAATCTGCCCTCGAGCTGGGCGAGCAGGCGGTCGACGTAGTGGATGTCCCAGGCGCCCTCGACCTTCGGCACCATGATCACGTCGAGCTTGTCGCCGATCTCGCCGACGAGCCGCAGCAGGTCGTCGAGCACCCACGGCGAGTCGAGGCTGTTGACGCGCGTCCACAGCTGCGTCTCGCCGAAGTCGACGCTCTGGCCGACCTTCACGAGGCCCTCGCGGGCGGCCTCCTTGCGGTCGACGGGGACGGCGTCCTCGAGGTTGCCGAGCAGGATGTCGGCCTGCTTGGCCATGTCGGGCACCTTCGCCGCCATCTTCTCGTTGCTGGCGTCGAAGAAGTGGATCATCCGCGACGGCTTGAACGGGATGTCCAGGATCGGGTCGGGCGCGCCGACCGCGAGCGGCTTCGCGAAGTCTCGTGGGTTGCGCACTGGGTCTCTCGGTTCGGGTGGCGGTTGCGGTGGAAAGTCGCGCAAATCGTATTGACCCGCGAGTCAACGCGACGCACGCTCGTGGCGAAGCCGGCACACTTCGCGGTCATCCCTACGCATTTCGACCCACCAGGACGGTCCTGAGAACATGAGCGACACGATCAACGGCGTCGAGACCGACCAGGCGGCCCGCGAGGCCTCCGGCGCCCACACCTACGGCCGCTACCTCGAGGAGTTCGAGGTCGGCGCCGTCTACAAGCACTGGCCGGCGAAGACGGTCACCGAGGCGGACGACCACCTCTTCTGCCTGCTGACGATGAACCACCACCCGCTGCACATCAACGACGTCTACGCGTCGCAGTCGCAGCAGGGCAGAAACGTCGTCGTCGGCCCGCTCGTCTACTCGCTCGCGCTCGGCATGTCGGTCTCCGACGTCTCCGGCAAGGCGATCGCGAACCTCGCGACCGAGGAGCTCTCGCATCCGAACCCGGTCTTCCACGGCGACACGCTGTTCTGCGAGACGGAGGTGCTCGACGTCAAGCCGTCCTCCTCGAAGCCCGACCGCGGCGTCGTCAAGGTCCACACGCGCGTGCTCAACCAGGACGGCGTGCTCGTGGCGGAGTTCAAGCGGCTGGTGCTGGTGCCGCGCAGGAACCCCGGGACGTAGCGGCCGGCCGGGCGCCCGGCGACGCTGTCGCGCGGTCTGCACGCGGACCAGCCCGGAGGCGCCGAGCGGCGCCGACCGCGCTTCCGTCCACCCTGCGGAAGCGCAGTTCCGCTGAGAATGGAACAATCCCGCGGATGTCCCGCGACCGCCACGAGGGAGATCACGTGAGCATCACCGACACCGCACCGCCCACGAGCCACGCGAAGCTGCGCGCCTGGGTCGAGGAGATCGCCGCACTGACCCAGCCCGACCAGGTCTACTGGTGCGACGGCTCGGCCGAGGAGTACGACCGCCTCTGCCAGGCGCTCGTCGACGCCGGCACCTTCGAGCGGCTCTCCGACGCGAAGAGACCGAACAGCTACCTCGCCCTGTCGGACCCGACCGACGTCGCCCGCGTCGAGGACCGCACGTTCATCTGCTCGCTCGACGAGGCCGACGCGGGTCCGACCAACAACTGGCGCGACCCGGCCGAGATGCGCGAGACGCTGAACGGCCTCTTCGAAGGCTGCATGCGCGGACGCACGATGTACGTCGTGCCGTTCTCGATGGGGCCGCTCGGCTCCGCGATCTCCTACATCGGCGTCGAGCTCACCGACTCGCCCTACGTGGCCGTCTCGATGCGGATCATGACGCGCATGGGCGCCGGCGCGCTCGAGGTGCTCGGCGACGATGGCGAGTTCGTGCCGTGCGTGCACAGCGTCGGCGCGCCGCTCGAGCCCGGCCAGGAGGACGTCTCGTGGCCCTGCAGCGAGACGAAGTACATCGTCCACTACCCGGAGACGCGCGAGATCTGGTCCTACGGCTCCGGCTACGGCGGCAACGCGCTGCTCGGCAAGAAGTGCTTCGCGCTGCGGATCGCCTCGGTGATGGCGCGCGACGAAGGCTGGATGGCCGAGCACATGCTGATCCTCAAGCTCACGAGCCCCGCGGGCGTCGTGAAGTACGTGACCGGTGCATTCCCCTCGGCGTGCGGCAAGACGAACCTCGCAATGCTGATCCCGACGCTGCCGGGCTGGAAGGTCGAGACGATCGGCGACGACATCGCCTGGATGAGATTCGGCGCCGACGGCCGCCTCTACGCCATCAACCCCGAGCACGGCTTCTTCGGCGTCGCGCCGAACACCAGCGAGAAGACGAACCCGAACGCGCTCGCGACGGCGTCGCGCAACGCGATCTTCACGAACGTCGCGAGAACCGACGACGGCGACGTCTGGTGGGAGGGCATGACGGAGGCGGCGCCCGCCCACGCGATCGACTGGCACGGCAACGACTGGACGCCGGACTCCGACAGAACCGCCGCGCACCCCAACGCGCGCTTCACCGTCCCGGCCGCGCAGGACCCGGCGATCGCGCCCGAGTGGGAGGACCCGGCCGGCGTGCCGATCGACGCGTTCCTGTTCGGCGGGCGCCGCTCGACCGTCGTGCCGCTCGTGCACGAGGCGCTCGACTGGGAGCACGGCACCTTCCTCGGCGCGACGATGGCCTCCGAGACGACCGCGGCGGCCGCGGGCGCCGTCGGCAGACTGCGCCGCGACCCGTTCGCGCAGCTCCCGTTCGCCGGCTATCACATGGGCGACTACATGGCCCATTGGCTGAAGATCGGCCGGCGCGACGGCGCGGTGCTGCCGAAGATCTTCTACGTCAACTGGTTCCGCAAGGACGCCGACGGCAAGTGGCTGTGGCCCGGCTTCGGCGAGAACTCGCGCGTGCTGGCGTGGATCTTCGGCCGCTGCGAGGGCACTGCCGAGGCGGTCGAGACGCCGATCGGCCTGCTGCCGGCCCCGGGCGCGCTGCCGCTCGACGGCCTCGACGTCTCCGCCGAGGACCTCGCCGAGCTGCTGCGCGTCGACGTCGAGGAGTGGAAGGCCGAGCTGCCGTCGCTGCGCGAGCATCTCGCCGTCTTCGGCGACAAGCTCCCCGCTGAGATGATCGCCCAGCTCGACGCGCTCGAGCAGCGGTTGAACGCGGCCTCCACATAGCGTCGCCTCGCCTCTGCCCCGCGATGACGGGACGCCGGGGCGCGCGCTCGCTCCCGCTCGACATCCGCTCGTGGGACCCGACCGGCGCCGCCCCGTCGCATGGTGGCGCCGGCGCCCAGGCCGAGCGCACCGGCGATCAGCGCGCTACTGCAGGTGCCAGCGGCCGCGGCGGTCGCGCTTGGAGCAGGTGAAGCCGTGGCGCTCGTAGTCGCGCTCATAGCGCCGCGCGCAGTACTGGCCGCGCGCGATGCACTTGCGCTTGCCGCCGATCTTCGCGTGCACGCAGGCGATCTGCGCGCTCGGGGCGGGCCCGTAGGGATCGGCGCCGGCTGCGCCGGCAGGGATCCCGACGGCGACGGCGGCTGCGGCGATGACTGCGGTGAGACGGCGACGCACCGGTGTGCTCCTTGATCGCGGCGCCCGCGGCGCCTCGTTGAACCGGAAGGTAGCGATACGGCTGCGCCGGGGCCTCAGTTCCGTTCGGCGCCGCGGCAGCCGATGGCGACCGGGCGCGGGCTGCTCGCCACCGCCTCCGTCCTGCGCGCAGCGCCGGGATGGACACGCACGCGACGGCGGCCGCCGCGCAGGAGCCCGGGCTGCGAGGATCCCCGCCGTGATCCGTCCCGCCGACCCCGAGCGCGACGCCGGCGCCTGCGCCGAGATCTACGCCCCTTACGTGGCGGGCACGCCCACGTCGTTCGAGGAGATCGCGCCGGACGCGCGCGAGATGGGCCAGCGGATGCGGCGCGTTCAGGCGACACATCCGTGGCTCGTCGCCGAGCGCGACGGGTGCGTGGTCGGATACGCGTACGGCTCGCGGCATCGCGAGCGCGCGGCGTATCGCTGGTCGTGCGACGTCGCGGTCTACGTCGCTGCGGCCGACCATCGCCGCGGCGTCGGCCGCGCGCTCTACGAGGCGCTGCTGGCGCTGCTGCGCGAGCAGGGCTTCCACACCGCGGTCGCCGGCATCACGCTGCCGAACGAGGCGAGCGTCGGCCTCCACGAGGCGCTCGGCTTCGAGCCGGTCGGCGTCTACCGGGAGATCGGCTGGAAGGACGGCGCCTGGCGCGATGTCGGATGGTGGCAGGCGCGGCTGCGGCCCGCTCCGGACGGCGACGCCAAGCCGCCCGAGCCGCTGCCGCCCGCTGGGGAGCGTCATCTCCGGTCCGGATAGCGGACCGCGAATGCCGCTCGTCGCTCGGCGCCGGCGGGTCGGTCCGCTCAGTGCACGTCGTCGGCGCTGGAGGCCGGCGGGCGCGACTCCTCGGCGAGCGAGGTGATCGCGAGCGCGCCGCGGGCGGCGGTCTCGAGCACGTCGGTCGCCTCCTCGGCGGAGCGGGCGTAGAGCTCGACGAGCAGGTGCACGACGATCTGGTCGTCGTCGTGCTTGTGGAAGCGCACGTGCGTGAAGAACTCGCGCGTGCCGTGGTCGCCGAAGGCGGCGTAGGAGAGCGCGTCGCCGGCCTCGGGGCCGGAGCACGTCTCGACGTCGTCCGCCTCGACCGTCACCGTGCACGAGGCGACCCACGGCGTGCCGGCGACCATCCGCTCCCAGCGGTCCTCGATCGGCTCGACGCGGCCGTTGTGGAAGCCGAGGTGGGGCTGGTCGTGCATGCAGTCGAGGCACTGCACGACCGCCTCCTGCAGCTCGTCCACCACCTCGGCGCGCTCGCCCGTCGAGGGGTCGATGCGGTGGATCCCCTCGTAGTGGACCTGCACCTCGAGGTTCTGCGACCAGCACCGGTAGCAGCGCAGCCAGCTGCGGACGGTCTCCTGGTCGGTCGATCCCTCCATCGCACTGATTCTATGCTCCGGGCCGTGATGAGCGAGACGCGGGACCCGATCGGCGTCGTGCTCGCCGGCGGCGCAGGCCGCCGGATCGGCGGCGGGAAGGCGGTCGTCGAGCTGCACGGCACGCCGCTCGTGCGCTATCCGCTGCTGGCGTTGCAGGCGGTGTTGGCGGAGGTCGTCGTCGTCGCCAAGCAGGACAGCGCGCTGCCGCCGCTGCCCGCCGTGCCGATCTGGATCGAGCCGGCCGAGCCGCACCATCCGCTTGCGGGGATCGTGCACGCGCTCGAGGGCGCCGGCGCGGCCGCGCAGCTCGCGGGGATGGCGCGCGAGATCCTCGTCAGCGCAGGCGATCTCCCGTTCCTGACGCCCTCGCTCGTCGAGCGGCTGGCGCACGAGGACGCACGCGGGGCGCCTGCGGTCGTGCCGCGCGCCGACGGGCGGCTGCAGCCGCTGCTGGCGCGCTACCGGCCGGCGGCGTACGCGCCGCTGGCGGCGGCGCTCGCACGCGAGCCCGTGCCGTCGCTGACGGCCGCCGTCGCCGCGCTGGAGCCCCAGATCGTGGAGGTCGAGGACGCGATGCCGTTCTTCAACGTCAATGCGCCGGAGGACCTGCTGACGGCGACCGCGCTGCTCGACCGCGGCGGGCCGGGCTGGCCCGCGTGACCGGGACGGGCCGCCGGACCGCGTAGCCTGCCGGGAAGAACCGGACGCGCGAGTGCGTCCTTCAGCGTTGCGATGCTCCGTCCGCCGAACCCCACCGCGCTCCTCGCGCTCGTCTGCGCCGCAGCTGCGATCCCCGCGGCCGGGTGCGGGGCAGCCGCGGGCGGCGGCGGGGCATCGTCGCCCAACGCCTCGCCACCGCCCGCGCCGCCCGCCGTCGCGGCGGCCGAGCACCCGACCGCCGCCGAGTTCCCGGCCGCGCGGGGGCGCAGCCTCTCGCAGCTCGCCGCCGCGCTGGGCGGCGGACCGCAGGTCGCGCTCGCGACGACCGACTACACGCCGGGGCGCGACCGCGTCGCGTTCGGGGTGGTCGAGGGCAGCGGCGCGTTCGTCTACGGCGACACGGCCGTCTACGTCGCGCGCGACGAGCGCTCGCCGGCGCAGGGGCCGTACCTCGCGCCGGCCGACTCGCTGCTCGTGCGCCCCGCCTTCCGCAGCCAGACGAGCGCAGGCGACACGGTCCAGGCCGTCTACCACGCGGACGTGCCGCTGCCGCGGGCGGGAAGCTGGCTGCTGCTGGTCGTCACGCGCTCCGGCGGACGGCTGCTCGGCGGCGCGGCGACCGTCGCGGTCGCGGGCTCGTCGCCCGTGCCGGCGGTCGGCGCGCTCGCACCGCGCGTGCACACGCCGACGCTGGCGTCGGTCGGCGGCGACGCGGCGAAGATCGACACGCGCGTGCCGCCGGACAGGATGCACGACGTGGACCTCGCCGACGTGCTGGGGAGAAGGCCGGTCGCGCTGCTGTTCGCGACGCCGGCGCTGTGCAGATCGCGCGTGTGCGGGCCGGTCACCGACGAGGCGGCGCAGCTGCAGAGCGCCTACGGCGACCGGATCGCGTTCATCCACAACGAGGTCTACGTCGACAACGACCCCTCGAAGGGCCTGCGCCCACAGCTGCGGGCCTACGGCCTGACGAGCGAGCCGTGGCTGTTCGCGATCGACCGACACGGCCGTATCGCCGTGCGGCTGGAGGGCGCGTTCGGGATCGACGAGTTCCGCGCGGCGCTGCAGGCGGCGTTGCGGTGACGTCGCACGCAGGGCGGCCGCTTGCGGTCGCCGGAGGCGTACGCGCCGCTCCGCGCGCGCTGCGCCGCTACGCCCGCGCGGCGGGTCGCTCGACGCTGCGCTTGAGCCGCTCGAGCCGCGCGTCCCACGCGGCGGCCGTCTCGTCGAGCCACGCGCTCGCGGGCCGCAGCGCGCCGGCGCGCAGGCGGTAGCGGACCTCGCGTCCGGCCCCCGGCGCGCGCTCGATCAGGCCGGCCTCTCCCAGCGCCGCGAGATGCTTGGCGATCGCCTGGCGACTGATCGGCAGGGCCGCGGTCAGCGCCGGCACGCTCGTCGAGCCCTCGCGCACGAGCGTCTCGACGACGTGGCGGCGCGTCGGATCGGCGAGCGCCGCGAAGACGGGGCCGATCGGGTCTGCGCTCATGCGTACGCGAGCGTGAACCGTGCGGTGAGCGCCGGCAGCGGGAACGACGGCTCGGACTCGATCACGACGACGCGCGCGCCGGCGGGCGCCGCGACGACGAGCAGCTCGACGCGCGTGACGGGCGCGTCCTCGGTCCACCACCACCAGACGAGCCGGTGCGGCTCCTCGGAGGTCTCCACGAGGATCTCGCGCTCGGGCGCGTCCTCGAGCCACGCGGCGCGCCCTTCCTCGGTCGCGAGCGCCTCCCACACGTCCTCGGGGCTTGCCTCGATCTCGATCTCACGGCGCGTGTCCATGACAGGCTCCTTTGACAACCATATGGTTGCTATTGTGGCATGACAACCAAGAAGTTGTCGAAAGGATACCGCCATGCCCCTCGTCCCGATGGTCGTCGAGCAGAGCCCGCGCGGCGAGCGCTCGTTCGACATCTACAGCCGGCTGCTGAACGAGCGGATCGTCTTCCTCGGCCAGCCGGTCGACGACGACGTCGCCAACCTGGTCGTCGCGCAGCTCCTGCACCTCGCCTCCGAGGACCCCGACAAGGACATCTCGCTCTACGTCAACTCGCCCGGCGGCTCCGTCTACGCCGGCCTCGCGATCTACGACACGATGCAGTTCGTCAAGCCCGACGTGCGCACGATCTGCTTCGGCGTCGCGATGTCGATGGGCTCGCTGCTGCTGATGGGCGGGGCGCCGGGCAAGCGGATGGCGCTGCCGAACGCGCGCATCCTGATCCACCAGCCGAGCGGCGGCTTCCAGGGGCAGGCGAGCGACATCGAGATTCATGCCAGAGAGACGCTCGAGCTGCGCCGCCACATCGACGAGCTGTACGCGAAGCACACCGGCCAGGGCGTCGAGCAGGTCCACGACGACATGGACCGCGACCGCTACTTCACCGCCGGGCAAGCGGTCGAGTACGGCCTGATCGACCGCGTGATCGCCGCGCACGAGCTGGCGCCGCGGGCGGCGGCGGGATTCGGCCGCGGCTAGCGGGTGGCGTGGCCGCCGACGCACCAAGCAACGGTGCGCGGCGATGATTTGACGCTCAGGCGCGCGTCCTCGCGCTCGCGACCGCATGCTGTGCGAACCGGGCGTGCGAGTGGGCCGTCATGACCGCGACGCCTCCGAGCCGCGCCGGTGGCTCGTGTGCTGAGTCAGCCGGCCGCCGCCGCTTTGAGCGTCGCGTCGAAGTCGGTACCCGAGACCGGGCCGACGCACGGCGAGCCGGTCCCGGCGCTGCGGTAGCGCTCGACGCCGGCGCGCACCGCCTCGGCGTCGCCGACGGCGGCGAGCGTGTCGAGGAAGCGCTCCGAGATCGCCCGCTGCATCGCCTCGCCGTCGCCGCCGGCGGCCGCCGCGTCGAACGCCGCGATCTCCTCGCCGAAGCCGGAGCGCTCGAGCATCGCGCGGTAGAACGGCAGGCCGAAGTACGGCAGCAGCTCGCGGCGCAGCGAGGCGTGCGCCGATCCGATCCCGCCCACCCCCTCGACGGCGGCGGCCGGCACGGCCGCGACGACGTCGAAGCCGTCCAGCGGCTTGCCGGCGCGCGCGCGGCCCTCGCGCACGGCCGGGATCACGACGTCGCGGATGTAGGGCGGCGTGCAGAGCCACAGGATCACGCCGTCTGCGACCTCGCCGGCGAGCCGCAGCATGCCGGGGGAGAGCCCGGCGACGTAGATCGGCAGCTCGGGGCGCGGGTCGAGCCCGGCGAGCTGGAAGCCCGTGCGCCACTTCTCGCCGGCGGGCGGCGCCTCGCCGTCCAGGATCGCGCGCACGATCGTGACGTACTCGCGCATCTCCGCGACCGGCTTGTCGATCGTCTGTCCGTGCCAGCCCTCGACGACAGGGCGGTGCGAGACGCCGAGGCCGAGGTTCAGGCGCCCGCCGGAGAGGTCGTCGATCGTTGCGGCCGTTTGCGCCATCGTCGCCGGCGTGCGCGTGTAGATCGGCACGACGCCCGTGCCGACGCGGATCCGCTGCGTGCGCATCGCATACGCGGTGACGACCGTGAGCGCGTCGCGGCCGGCGATGTGCGTCACGTACGCGGCCTCGTAGCCGAGCTCCTCGGCGCGGCTCACGCGGGCGAGCGCGCTCTCGAGCGAGCGGCCGGTCGAGATGAAGCAGCCCAGGGCCATGGTCAGACCTCCGGATCGGTCGCGAACAGCTCGCGTGCCCGCTCGACGACCAGCTCCGGGCGCTCCTCGGGCAGGAAGTGGCCGGTGTCGTCGACCCACTCGATCGTCGTGCGGGGCGCGCAGCGCTCGTGCTGGCCGCTCGCGTGCGCGCCCTGGAGGATCGGGTCGCGGCGACCCCACAGCAGGCGCGTCGGCGTCGTCAGCGTCTGCGCTGCGAAGGCGCCGGCGAGGAGCGGTCGCAGCTCGTGCAGCAGGAAGGTGCGGTAGTACTGCTGCGTCGCACGCGCGCGGCCGGGCTCGCGCAGCACGTCGACGAACACCGCCAGCTCGTCGTCCGTGTAGCGTCCGTGCCCGCGCGCCGCTCTCAGCACGCGGCGCGTGAACTCGCCCCGGCGCATCAGCGCAGGACCGAGCAGCGGCGAGGCGAGCGCGACCTGGTACCAGAGCGTCGCCAGCCGTCTGAGGCTCGGGCGCTCGGGCGACGGCCACAGGTGCGGGATCGAGCAACCGAGGTAGTGCGCGACCCGCTCCGGCGCGCTGAGGCACACGAGGAAGCCGGCGAAGGCGCCCCAGTCGTGGCCGATCAGGTCGAAGCGCTCGACGCCCATCTCGCGCAGCAGCGCGAGCACGTCGTCGGCCAGCTCCTGCTTGCGGTAGCCGTGCCTCGGCGCGTCGCTCCAGCCGAGCCCGCGCAGGTCAGGGGCGATCACGCGCCGGTCGCTCGCGAGCGCGGGGATCGCGTCGCGCCACATGAACCAGTGCTGCGGCCAGCCGTGGAGCAGCACGACCGGCAGCGCTCCGGCGTCCGCCGGGCCGGCCTCGGCGACGTGAAAGCGCAGCCCGCGTGCGGGGACGTCGCGGTGCGTGACGCCTTCGAGCTGCGGCAGCGGCACGACGGTCATGCGCAGGACCCTACTGGCTGGACGGCCAGGGCGGCTCCGGCAGGCGGCGCGGCGCCCTCAGCTCGCGCGGATCGCTGCGGCGAAGCGCTCCGCCGAGCCGGGGGCCGTCGTCAGGTAGAGCGCCGGCTCGACGGCCTCCAGCTCCAGCAGGAGCGGCTCGCCGTCCGTGCTGCGGATCAGGTCGACGCGGGCGTAGAGCGGCATGCCGAAGCGCGCGGCGACCTCGGCGAGGATCTGCTCGCCGAGCGCGCGCTCGGCCGCGTCGGCCTCGCCCGCCGTGACGAGGTCCTGGGCATACATCGCCGCGGCGGCGCCGAGCTCGTCGTCGGCGAGCGGGGCGATCTCGTCGGGTCGCAGCACCGCTCGCTTGCGCAGCGCGTGCGACAGCCTCCCGGCGAGGTAGACGAGCCCGGTCTCCCCGCACGCGTCGACGCTGGGCAGATACGGCTGCACGAGCGCGACCCGTCCGCCTGAGCGGATGCGCTCGATCAGCGTGCGCGCCGCGTCGTGGGCGCGCTCGCCGAAGCGACCCGTGTCGCGCGCGCCGGCGGAGACGTTCGGCTTCACGACGACCTCGCCGCTCAGCGCCGGCAGCGGGTCGCCCCTCGCGACGAACGCGGTCGGCACGGTCGGTGCCGCCAGCGCTGCCAGGTAGCGCTTGTCGGTCGCGAACGCGACGAGCGGCGGAACGTTGCGCAGCCGCCGCGGCCCGACCGCCTCGCACCACGCGAGGAACGCGTCGAGGCGGTCCATGTAATCCCACGTGGAGCGCAGGATCACGCGGTCGTAGGCGTCCCAGTCGGCGGTCGGGTCGTCCCACGGCCGCACGTCGGCGCCGAGCAGCGCGGCGAGCGTGACGTCGTCGGGTGCTCCGCCCGGGAGCGCCGAGCAGCTGGCGAGGGCGACGCGCACGACCGCCGGCTCAGGCGCGCCTGAGCAGGATCCCCATCAGCACGGCCGCGAACGCGATCGTGCCGAACGCCAGGGCGGTGCCGAGGTTCGCGGCGCCGAGCAGCCCCGCGATCGCGCTGGCGAGCGCGAACGTCGCGGCGAGGATCAGCGCGTCTGCGAGCACGGCGGGCATCATGCCACGCCCGCGTGCCCGGCCAGCGCGCGCTCGAGTGCCGGCACGTCGAGGCCCGGGTCCTGCTGCTCCAGCCAGCGCTCCGCCGCGCGGCGGCCGCCGAGCGCCCGCAGTCCGCGCGCGCCGTGCTCGGCGGTGAAGTCGGCGAGCGCGTGCAGCCGCCGCGCGCGCAGCCGCCGCGACGCGACGTCGCTCGCCTCCCGGTGCGCGTCGACCGCGTCGAGCAGCCTGTCGATCCCCTGCGGAGGCGAGAGCGAGCTGACCGCGACGACGGCCGTGTCGCGCGCGCCGAGCGAGCGCAGCGCCGCGTGCAGGTCGCGCCGCGCACTGGTCGCGACCCGGCCGAGGTCGGCCTTCGTGACGACGAGCACGTCGGGGATCTCCATGATCCCGGACTTCAGGAATTGGAGCACGTCGCCCGAGCCGGGCTGCACGACGACGGCGACCGTGTCCGCCACCTCCGCGACCTCCGTCTCCGACTGGCCGACGCCGACCGTCTCGATCACGACAACGTCGAACGCGGCGGCGAGCGCGTGGGCCGCGGCGCGGGTGGCGGGGGCGAGGCCACCGAGGCGGTCGCCGGCGGCCATCGAGCGGATGAAGACGGCCACGTCTGCGGGGTCGTACTCGATCCGCGCGCGGTCGCCGAGCAGCGCGCCGCCCGAGCGCTTCGAAGACGGGTCGACGGCCAGCACCGCCACGGACCGTCTACGAGCGCGCCAGCCGGCGACGAGCTGCGAGAGCAGCGTCGACTTGCCGGCACCAGGCGGCCCCGTCACGCCGACGATATGCCCAGGCGCCTCGCCGCCCAACGCCGCCGGGGCGACCGCCGCCAGCAGCGCCGCGATCTCCGCCTGCGCCGCCGGCGCACGCGACTCCACGAGGTTCAGCACCGCCGGGGCGGCCGAGAGGTCTCTCTCCCGCAGGCGCGCACCGAGCTCCGAGCCGTCAGTCATCGAGCGGAACGCTAGCCGGGCGCGCGGCGCTCGCGGACTGTGGTCGTTTGTGGTCGATATACGACCACGAACGACCAGACTTCCGCTCAGGCCGCCGCCGCGATGCCGTTGCGCTCGGCGACGAGCGCGACGACGTCGCGCATGATCCGCGTGATGTCGAAGTCCTTCGGCGTGTAGACCGCGGCGACGCCGGCCGCCTTCAGCGGCGCCTCGTCCGCCGCGGGGATGATCCCGCCGACGATCACCGGCACGTCGCCCACGCCGGCGTCGCGCAGCGCCTTGATCACGCTCGGGATCAGCTCGCGGTGCGAGCCCGAGAGGATCGAGAGGCCCACCACGTGGACGCCCTCCTGCAGGGCCGAGGCGGCGATCTGCGCGGGCGTCAGGCGGATCCCCTCGTAGACGACCTCCATGCCCGCGTCGCGCGCGGCGACGGCGATCTGCTCTGCGCCGTTGGAATGGCCGTCGAGGCCCGGCTTGCCGACGAGGATCTTCAGCCGGCGGCCGAGCTGGTCGCTCACGCGCTCGACCTCGTCGCGGATCTCCTCCAGCGACTCGCTGCCGATCGAAGCCGACTCGCCGACGCCTGTGGGACCGCGGTAGGAGCCGAACACGTCGCGCAGGGCGGCGGCCCACTCGCCCGTCGTGACGCCCGCGCGGGCGGCGGCGATCGTCGCCTCCATGATGTTCTCGTCGCTCCGCGCGACCCGCGCCAGCTCGGCCAGTGCGGCGTCCACAGCGGCCTGGTCGCGCGCGGCGCGCCACGCGGCGAGTGCCGCTTTCTGGTGCTCCTCGACTGCGGGGTCCACCACGAGGATCCCGCCGTCGCCGTCCGCGGTGAGCGGGGAGGGCTCCGTCTCGGTGTAGACGTTCTGGCCGACGACCTTCTGCTCGCCCGACTCGATGCGGCGGATCCGCTCGCGGTGGGACTCGACCAACGCGGCCTTCATGTAGGGGACGGCCTCGACGGCGCCGCCGTGCTCGGCGACGATCGCCATCTCGGCGCGCGCGCCGTCGAGCAGCTCGTCCACGAGGCCGTCCATCACCTTCGAGCCCTCGAAGATGTCGGGGTACTCGAGCAGGTCCGTCTCGTAGGCGAGCACCTGCTGGAGGCGCAGCGCCCACTGCTGGTCCCACGGCCGCGGGAGGCCGAGCGCCTCGTTCCAGGCGGGCAGTTGGATCGCCCGCGCGCGCGCGTCGCGGCCGAGCGTGACGGCGAGCGCCTCGAGCACGATCCGCTGGACGTTGTTCTCCGGCTGCGCCTCTGTGAGGCCAAGCGAGTTGACCTGGACGCCGTAGCGGAAGCGCCGCTGCTTGGAGTCCTCGACGCCGTAGCGGTCGCGGCCCAGCTCGTCCCACAGGATCCCCATCGCGCGCAGCTTCGCGTGCTCCTCGATGAAGCGCACGCCGGCGTTGACGAAGAACGAGATGCGGCTGAAGACCTTGCCCATCTGCTCGGCGGGAACCCGCTCTCTGACGGCGTCGAGCACCGCGATCGCGGTCGACATCGCGTAGGCGATCTCCTGCACCGGCGTCGCGCCCGCCTCCTGCAGGTGGTAGGAGCAGACGTTGATCGGGTTCCACTTCGGCACGTGCTCGACCGTGTAGGCGACCATGTCGGCGATCAGCCGCATCGAGGGGCCTGGCGGGAAGGCGTAGGTCCCGCGCGAGAGGTACTCCTTGATGATGTCGTTCTGCGTCGTGCCCTGGAGCTGCTCGGGCCTGACGCCCTGCTCCTCGGCGGTGACGATGTAGAGCGCGAGCAGCCAGGCCGCGGTCGCGTTGATCGTCATCGACGTGTTCATCTGGTCGAGCGGGATGTCGTGCAGCAGGGCTCTCATGTCGCCCTTGTGCGCGACCGGCACGCCGACCTTGCCGACCTCGCCGCGCGCCAGCTCGTGGTCGGCGTCGTAGCCGGTCTGCGTCGGCAGGTCGAACGCGATCGAGAGGCCCGTCTGACCCTTCGCGAGGTTGCGCCGGTAGAGCTCGTTCGACTTCTCGGCGGTCGAATGGCCGGCGTACGTCCGCATCATCCACGGACGGTCGGGCTCGGGCAGGCGGTGCGGGGAGGAGACGTCGTCGCTCATGCGCCCGATTGTAAGGTGCAGATACGTGGAAGGTCGCGCAAATCAGCCCACGGTCGAGCCGCTCGACGTCCGCTTCGGAGGCATCGAGCGCGTCATCTGCTGCTGGCGCATCGCCGACGTGCTCGTCGATCCAGGGCCGGAGTCGTCGCTGCCGGCGCTGCTCGACGCCCTCGGGGGCGGCTTTCGCCCGCGCGCGCTGCTGCTGACGCACATTCACCTCGACCACGCCGGCGCGGCGGGAGCGCTGGTGGAGCGCTGGCCCGACCTCGAGGTCTACGTGCACGAGCGCGGCGCGCCGCACGCGATCGACCCCTCCAAGCTGCTCGCGAGCGCCGGCAGGCTCTACGGCGAGGAGAGCATGAAGCGGCTGTGGGGCGAGGTGCTGCCGGTACCGGCGGAGCGCGTGCACACGCTGGCCGGTGGCGAGACGCTGGCGCTCGGCGAGGCGGGCCGCTTCCGCGTCGCCTACACGCCCGGCCACGCCTCCCACCACGTCTGCTTCCTGCACGAGGACAGCGGGCGTGCGTTCGTCGGCGACATGGCCGGCGTGCGGATCCCACCGGCCCACGTCACGATCGCGCCGACGCCGCCGCCCGACGTCGACGTCGAGGCGTGGGACGCGTCGCTTGAGACGATCGCCGCGTGGAGGCCGGCGAGCCTCGCGCTCACGCACTTCGGCGAGGTCGAGGCGGTGGACGAGCAGCTGGAGGCGGTGCGCGCCTCGCTGCACGAGCTGGCCGGCCTCGCGCGCGCCGCCGGTCCCGCGACCGTCGCGGCGGCGGTCAGAGACCGCGTCGACACGACCGGCGACCGCGCGCTGCGGGCGGCCTACACGGCCGCCGTCCCGCCGGAGCACATCCACCAGGGCCTCTCGCGCTACTGGCGCAAGCGCGCCGAGCGCGAGGCGGCGAATGACGTCCAGTCGGCGTAGCTGCGCGCCCGCACCGCGGTAACCTGCCGGCGATGACGCAGACGATCGAGCGCCCGCGCGTCCAGGGTCCGGGCTCCGGCCTCGGCGGCCACTGGCGCGTGATCGTCAAGAACGACGACCACAACACGTTCGACCACGTCGCCCGCACGCTCGCCCGCTACGTTCCCGGCGTGACGGTCGACAGAGGCTTCGCCTTCGCCGACCAGATCCACCACACCGGCCAGGCGATCGTCTGGACCGGCCAGCAGGAGCCGGCGGAGCTGTACTGGGAGCAGCTCGCGGGCGCCGGATTGACGATGGCTCCGCTGGAGCAGGGCTAACCGCGTACGCGCAGGCGCAGCACGCGCGTGACGCGGCCCCAGTCGGGCAGCGCGGTCACGCTGACGGGCATGCCGCCAGGACGGCGCGCGAGCGCGCGGGAGGCGGTCAGCGGGAGGCGGACGGTGACGGCGGCGCCGCGCGCGATCCGCACGCGCTGCGTGCCCATCGCGAAGCCGTCGAAGCGCGTGAAGCGCACGCGTCCGCTGCACGGCTGCGAGGGCACGAGCGCGAGCAGGCCGAGGCCCGCCGGGCAGCTCACGCGCAGCACGATCGCGCCGCCCCGCAGCGGCAGCAGCGGACCGACGCCGATCGAGCTGACGCCGCGGTCGCCGGGCGCCGGGAACGGGAAGGGCAGCGTCGCGAGCGTCATCGGCGCGCCGCCGCGCTGCGGATTGACGGTCGCCCGCTCGCAGTTCGTGTCGATCGTGTCGCGCGGGTCCGCGAGGACGGTGTCGCGCCCGGCGCCGCAGTCGACTTCGCTGGCGAGCCCATCGCGCAGGTCGAACGTGTCGTTGCCGACCCCGCCCTGCACCTGCTCGACGTCGCGCTCGATCGTGTCGCCCTCGCCGCGGCCGCCGCTCGCGCCCGGCTTGCCGATCGCGACGGCGACCGGCGTGCGCCGCGGCAGCAGCGTGCCGTCCGGTGCGATCGCGTCGTCGTAGGTGACGAGGTCGGTGCCGGGGCCGCCGCTCAGCACGTCGGCGCCGCCGCCGCCCCCGACGATGTCGCTGCCGGGACCGCCGTCGATCACGTCGTCCGCCGGGCCGCCGATCAGCACGTCGTCCCCGGGTCCGCCCTGGATGTGCGCGGGCAGGTCGGCGCGCACGCGCACGTCGCTGCCGAGCAGGCCCACGCTGACGTCGATCTGCTGGACGCCGGCGTCGGGGCAGGTGATCTGGTAGCCGTCGGCGCTCGGGCTGCAGCGGGGACCGGCGACCATGCGGCTGGCGTCGTCGGTGAGGACGAGCAGCCCGTCGAGGTCGTCGATCGTGACGCTGCTCGGCTCGAGGTCGTCGCCGGTGAAGCGCAGCGTCGAGCCGTCGATCTGCACGAAGCCGCCGGCCGCCGCGGGGGCGGCGAGCAGCAGCAGCGCGGCGACGGCAGCCAGCGGGATCCAGCGGAGGCGCAGATGCACTGCGAGGTAGGAACGCGCGGGCGGCCCGATCGGAGCGGATCCCGGCCGCGCTGTCCGAATCCGGACCGCGCGCAGGGTGCTGCCGCGTCTCGCCCTCCGATCACCCGCACGCGGCGACCTGCGGGCGACGTCACACGCCGACGAGCGCCTTGCTCTCCTGCCGCTCGGGGCTGACGCGCACGACGTCCCAGACGATCCCCAGCTTCTCCATCGCGCCGATCGCGAGCCCGCTCGGGTCGGCGAGCCGCTCCAGCGGCCGCAGGCCGTGGAACGCGGAGGTGGGGAAGGCGTGGTGGTTGTGGTGCCACGCCTCGCCGAGCGACGGCAATGCGAGCCAGAAGACGTTGCGCGACTCGTCCTCGGTCTCGAAGCGGCGGGCGCCGAAGAAGTGGCAGACCGAGTTGATCGACCACGTCATGTGGTGCAGCAGGAAGATCCGCACGAAGCCGCCCCACAGCAGGCCGAGCAGGCCGCCGACGAGCGAGAAGCCGCTCAAGACGAAGCCGAGCGCGAAGGGGACGAGCAGCGTGAGCCCGACCCAGAAGAGGAAGCTGCGGTTCACCCAGCGGATCGCCGCGTCGTCGAGCAGGTCGGGCGCGTAGCGGCGAGCGGAGGCGCGGCCGTGGTTCCTGTCGCCGAGCATCCAGCCGACGTGCGCGTGCCACAGCCCCCTCAGCGCGCCCTTGAAGCCGTCCTCGAAGTCGACGTGCGGGCTGTGCGGGTCGCCCTCCTCGTCGGCGAACGCGTGGTGCTTGCGGTGATCGGCGACCCACGTGATGACGCTGCCCTCGACCGCCATCGACCCGGAGATCGCCAGCAGGACGCGAACCGCCCGCGAGGTCTCGAACGCGCGGTGCGTGAAGAGTCGGTGGTAGCCGATCGTGATGCCGAAGCCGGTGATCGCGTACATGAACGCGAAGATCGCGAGGTCCTCCCAGCGGACCGCCCTGTTCCACAGCAGCACGATCGCGGCGAGGAAGGCGACGAAGGGCAGGACGACGGCGACGAGATTGGAGATGCGGTGGGCGCGGGTCATGGGTTTGAAGCCTACGACGAAAGCACCGCCTTGTCCTCGTCTGCCGGCAACGTCTCGTCGGGGAAAAGTTGTAGCTTTCACATAATCATTGTTGACACTGCATCCGAGGCGTTCGATCCGCGGCCGTGGCAGCGCCTGCCGCCGCACGCCGTCGCCGCGATGCGCCCGGCGCTGCCGGACCTCGCGCGCGAGATCATCGCCGCGATCCGCGTCGAGGTGCCGGCCTACGCGCGCCCGCTCGAGGGCCCGTTCGGGCGCGGGCTCGTCGTCGGGGTCGAGGAGGCGCTGCGCCAGTTCGTCGACGGGATCGAGGCGGGCGGGCCGATGCCGCGCGCGCGCGTCTACGTCGACCTCGGCCGCGGGGAGGTGCGCGCCGGACGCGGGCTCGACGTCCTGCTGGCGGCATACCGCGTCGGAGCGCGCGTGGCGTGGCGGCGCTTCTCGGCGGCCGGCGTCGCGGCCGGCCTGGAGCCGGCGACGCTCTACCTGCTGGCGGAGTCGATCTTCGCCTACATCGACGAGCTGTCGGCGAAGTCGGCCGAAGGCTTCGCGCTCGAGCAGTCGACCGCGGCCGGCGAGCTGCGCGCGCAGCGCCAGCGCCTGGCGCGCCTGCTGCTGCGCGACCCGCCCGCCGATCCGCTCGACGTCGCCGAGGTCGCGCGCACCGCGCGCTGGCGCATGCCTGCGGCGCTCGCGGCGTTCGCCTTCCCCGAGGCCGACGGCGAGCGGATCGGGCCGCGGCTGCCGGCCGACGCGATCGTGGACACGGTCGGCGAGCTCGTCTGCGCGCTCGTGCCAGACCCGGGGCGACCCGGCCGCCGCGCGCAGCTCCAGCATGCCGTCGGCCCGCGCCATCTCGCGGCCTTGGGGCCGCCGGTCGCCTGGGGCGACGCCGCGCTCAGCTTCGCGCGCGCCCGCGCTGTACTCGAGCTGGCCGCCGAGGGCGCCGCGCCCGACCACGGCCTGCTCGACGCGGCCGACCATACGACCGCGCTGCTGCTGCGCAGCGACCGCCGGCTCGTGCAGGAGCTTGCCCGCACGCGCCTGGCGCCGCTCGACGGCCTGACGGCCGGCTCGCGCGCGCGGCTGACGGCGACGCTCGCCGTCTGGCTCGCCGAGCAGGGGCGCCTGCAGCTCGTCGCCGAGCGCCTGCACGTCCACCCGCAGACGGTCCGCTACCGCCTCGGCCGCCTGCGCGAGCTGTTCGGCGAGGCGCTCGAGGATCCGCAGCGGCGCTTCGAGCTGGAGCTGGCGCTGCGGGTTGAGGGGGCGTTCGAGCCCGCAGCGCCGGCCGCTGCCAGCTGACGACGTCCGCGCGCGGTCGGATAGTCGGGCTCGGCGGTGCGCTGCCGGCCGACTGGGGGATCGTCTACGGGCTCGAGGACGTGCGCGGCTACGACCCGCCTCAGCCGACGAGACGGATGCTCGCGCTGTGGCGGCTGCTCTCACCCGGGCAGCCCGACTGGACGGCGCTCGAAATCAGCGAACTGGCACCAGAAGGCCTCCAGGTGCTCTCGGCGCTCGGCGCCCGCTACCTGATGCTCCCCGCAGGCATCGCGCTGCCGGCGACGTTCGAGCACCGGCTGCGGACGGTCTACACGGGCACGGACGCAACGATCCTCGAGAACGCAGGCGCGGCGCCGCGGGCGCGCGTCGCTTCGACGGTGCTCGCGACCGACGGCGAGGCGGCGACCGACCAGGCGATCGCCGAACCGACCTTCGACGCGCGCACGATGGCGGCCGTCGAACGCGCACAGCCCGGTACGTCCCCGCCGCCCGGCGCCCACGGCACGGTGGCGGTCGTACGGCGCGAGGACGCCCGCGTGACGCTGCGCGCGCGGCTCGACCGCCGCGGGCTCGTGGTGCTCGACGAAGCGCTGCTGCCGGGTTGGAGCGTGCGCGTCGACGGCAGGCCGGCGCCGGCGCTGCGCGTCGACGACGTGATGCGCGGGGTGATCGTTCCCGCCGGGCAGCACCGCATCGTGTGGAGCTACGCGGTGCCCGGCCTGCGCGTCGGCGCGCTGGTCAGCCTCCTCACGCTCGTCGCGCTCGCGGGCGGCGCGCTGGCGCTCGGCGGCCGCTCCCGGCGGTCTCTGCCGGGGGCGGCGCGGTGAGATCGGCGGCTCGCACCGCCGCGACGCGCCGTCGCGGCGCGGGTCGAGCTGCCGGGAGGCCGGCGCGGTCCGCGTCAGGCGGGCGCGCGGTGCACGTCGGCAGGCGTCGGCTCGGACTCGACGATCACGTCGGCCGCGACCTCGTCGTGCCAGACGTAGAGGACCGGCACCTGGTACTTGCCGCCGAAGGCGGCGCGGAAGGCGGTCAGCTCGGGCCCTTCCCAGTAGCGCTCCCAGTCGAGTCTCGACTCGAACCACACCATCTGCGTGATTCTGTACGCGTCGTCGCGCGAGCGGTGGACGCGGTACTGCGTCGCGCCGTAGCGGATCGACGCGGCCGCGACCTCGCCGACTCCGGCGGCGAGCTTGTCGGCGCGGAACAGCGTCGCGTACCAGGGGATGTGAACGACTCCGGCCATCGGCGGGGATCCTAGCGATCGTGACGTCGGGGCGGCGCGATGCGGCGAGGCGGCATCAGGCACCGACCTCCGCGCGGATCGCGCCCGGGCCGTCGGCCGTCTTGCCCTGGCCCTCCTCGGTGGCGCCGACGAGGATCGCGATCTTGCCGAGGTGCTTGTTGTCGCGCAGCAGCTGGTGGGCCTCGGCGACCTTCTCGAAGCCCATCGTCTGCCACAGCACGGGGCGCACGAGCGAGAGCTCGATCAGCTCGTTCGCCTTCGTCGCCTCCCACGCGTTGGCGAAGTGCGAGCCGATGATCTGCTTCTGGCGCATCCACAGGTAGCGCACGTCGAAGTCGAGCTGGTAGCCCGAGGTCGCGCCGCAGATGACGACCTTGCCGAACGGCTTGACGCACAGCACCGAGGTCGGGAAGGTCGATCTGCCGACGTGCTCGAAGACGATGTCGGGCGCCCCGCCGAGCTGCTCCTCGACCGCCGCGCAGAAGCGCTTGGACTCCTTGAAGCGCGCCTTCTCGGCGTCCTTGTCCTCGCCGCCGCGGCGCATCATGCCGGCGAAGTCGTTGCGGTCGATGTAGTCGACGGCTCCGAGCTGCTTGACCAGCTCGCCCTTCTCCGCGCTGGAGACGACGCCGACGGACTGCGCGCCAGCGATCTTGCAGAGCTGCGTGGCGAACACGCCGAGACCGCCGGCCGCGCCCCAGATCAGCACGCGGTGGCCGGGCTGGAGCTTGGCCTGGTCCATCAGCATGCGGTAGGCGGTGAAGTAGGTGAGGCCGTAGGAGGCGGCCTCCTCCCAGCTCAGGTGTCTCGGCTTGGGAAGGAGCTGCTGCGCCTGCACCTTCGTGAACTGCGCGAAGGAGCCCCACGTGGTCTCATACCCCCAGATCTGCTGCGAGGGCGCGGCGAGCGGATCGAGCCCGTGGACCTCGGGGTCCTCGTAGGAGGCCTGGTTGCAGTGGATCACGACCTCGTCGCCGGGCGCCCAGCGCGTGACGCCCTCGCCGACCTTCCAGACGATGCCGGACGCGTCGGAGCCGCCGATGTGGTGGCCGTACCGCGGGTGGTCGCCGTAGCGCATGACGGACACGGGCTCACCGAGCGCGGCCCACACGTTGTTGAAGTTCACGCCCGCGGCCATCACGCGCACGATCACCTCGAAGGCACCCGGCTGCGGCGTCTCGATCTGCTCGAGCTGGAAGGCGTCGACCGGCTCGCCCAGCCGCTCCTCGCGGATCACCCACGCGGTCATCGTCTCGGGCAGCTCACCCGGCTCGGTCGCGACGCTCGCGACCTGGCTCACATCGACAGCCACAACGGCACCTCTTCAGTGTTCGACGGAAGGTAGGAAGGCCCGCATCGTACCCATGCGAGGAGGGTCGCCTATCCGGTCGGGCGACGAGGTGGGCGGCGGGATCGGTCAGTCGAGGAAGCGCTGGCGGCGGAACCACGCATACAGCACGACGATCGAGGCGAGCGCCCCGCCGACGCCGAAGACGAAGAACGCCGTCGCGCCCGTGATGTGCCGCACCAGATAGCCGAAGTTCATGCCGAAGAAGCCCGTCAGCGCGGTGATCGGCAGGAACACCGTCGCCACGAGCGTGAGCTGCTTCATCACCACGTTGAGGCGGTTGGAGACGGTCGAGAGGTAGACGTCCATCGCGCCCGTCAGCAGGTCGCGGTAGGAGTCGACGAGGTCCGAGATGCGGATCAGGTGGTCGTAGACGTCGCGGAAGTAGTCGCGCGTGCCGCTCTCCAGCCCGGGCAGCTCGGCGATCTCGCTGATCGTGCGGGCGGCGAGGTCGCGCTGCGGCGTGATCACGCGCCGCAGCACGACGAGCCGGCGCTTGAGCCGGAAGAGGCGCTGCAGCTGCTCGTCGTCGGGCTTGAGCACGATCGCGTCCTCGAGCGCGTCGATCGCGTCGTCGACCGCCTCGAGGACGGGGAAGAAGGTGTCGGTCAGCGCGTCGAAGATGCGGTAGACGACCAGCTCCTCGTCGCGGCTCGCGTCGGCGGCGACGCGGCGGCGCAGCTCGTCGAGCTCCGTGCAGCGCTCGCGCCGCACCGTCACGACCCAGCCCCCGCTGACCATGACGTGGACCTCGACGAGCCGCGGCTCCTCGTCGACCGGGTCCGCCGTTGAGCGCACGCCGTAGAAGACGAGCAGCATCTGCTCCTCGTAGCGGTCGAGCTTCGGTCGCTGGCCGAAGTGCTGCATGTCCTCGAGCGCGAGCAGGTGCCAGCCGAAGCGCTCGCCGAGCGCCGCGAGCTGCTCGTCGCCGGGATCGACGAGGTCGAGCCAGAAGAACTCGTCGCGCGCGGTCAGCTCCGCGATCGCGCGTTCGTCGACGCTGTCGAGCACCTGCATCGCGCGGCGGACGCTAGCCCGCTCGGCGGACGCCGCTCAGGGCTGCAGGAGATCCTGCTGCGCGCTCGCCCGCTCGGCGCCGACGACGAGCAGCGCGGGCGGGAGCGCGCCGTCGGCGTCGCCGACGGCGCAGGTGCCCTGCACGAGCGGGAGCTTGATGCGCGCCGTGTCCTGCGGGTTGATCGGGCCGCTGGAGGCGTCGGCCGCGACGCACGACTGCGCAGTGCCGGCCGGCGCCGTCAGCGTGACGTTGCGCGAGCGGGTGCTCTCGTTGGCGATCAGCAGCAGCACCGGGCCGGCGCCGACGTGCGACGGCGAGACGGCGACGCGGTCGTCGGTGAGGTAGATCGAGACCGAGACAGGCGACGGGGGGCGCGAGGCGTTCGCGTAGCCGCTGCCGCTGCTTCCACAGCCGGCCACGGCGACGACGAGCGCGATGGCGCCGAGCGCTCCGAGCATCCGCGTCCGCATCGTGGCTTGTGGTCTCCCTCGTGGCCTGTCGGTGGTCCCAACGGCACCCCACCAGCCGCTCGGCGGGAACCTTAGCCGACTGGCCAGTCAAGCGCGAGTCTGCTTGCAGACCGCAACGCTCTGCACTGCGGTGCGCTGCGGGCTCAGGTCACGTCGCCGGCCGACGCGGTGGCGCCGACGAGGCGCTCGCGCTGGTCCTCCAGCTCGCTCAGCGCGCGCTGGAGGCGCTCCCAGGAGACCAGCTCGGCCTCCTCGTAGTCCGACCCCGCGAGCTCTGAGATGCTCGCGCGATACGCCTCCCATGCCGTGCGCGTCCGCTCGTCGAGCTGCTCGAGCTGGCGGCCGGTGTCGTGGTCGGCTGCGAATGTGGTCATCGGGCGCCTCCTTCCTTCGATGGTGACCCCGTGCACCTCCATCCTACCCTGGGGAGCGGTCGCCACACGACGGTGGGATCCCTCATGGATCGAACGGAAGCTCCACGACGGCCGCCGTGGCGTCTCCGGCAGTCAGCGTCGCGCCGGGCTCCGCCTCGCGGCGCACGAGCGCGAGGCCGATCGAGCCGTGCGCGGGCGAGTCGACGACGCTTCCGAGCCGCCCGACGAGCTTGCCGTCGAGCGTCAGCTCCGTGCCGCTCGCGAGCGGCGCCGACAGCCGCAGGCCGCGCAGCCGGCGGTTCGGCTTGCCCTTGTAGTGGAGGCGCGCGACCGTCTCCTGGCCGACGTAGCAGCCCTTCGTGAAGGAGACGGCGCGCTCGTTGAGCCCGGCCTCCTGCGGGATCGTCGTCTCGTCGAGGTCGACGCCGTAACGCGGCCGCCCCCGCTCGACGCGCAGCGTCTCGACCGCGGACTCGGCGACCGGGACGGCGCCGCGCGCCCGCAGCGCCGCCGCGAGCGCCGCGGCGGTCTGCGCGTCGCACAGCAGATCGACGCCGAGGTCGGTGGCGATCGCGCGGGCGGCGATCCCGTCGATCTCCACGGGAGCGTGGGCATGCTCCTCGTCGGGCAGCGCCTCCGCGCCGGCGACGCGGCGCGCACCGGGGCCGGCGAGCGACAGCAGCCCGCGCTGCAGCGTGCGCTTGTGCAGCTCGGCGTCGAAGCCGACGCGCGCGCGGTGCAGCACGTTGAAGATCGCCTGCAGCGCGCCGCGCTCGGTGTCGAGCAGGAGCTCCTCGCCCGCGTCGAGGATCCGCAGGTCGCCGAGCATCTTGCCCTTCGGGCTCAGCAGCGCCGCGTAGCAGCCGTGGCCGGGCGCCAGGGCCTCGACGTCGTTTGTCACCTGGCCTTGCAGGAAAGCCTTCGCCTGGCCACCGCTGAACGCGAGCTTGCCGCGCTCGGAGCGGTCGAGCAGACCGCACCCCTCGCGCACAGCGCGGTCCTCAGGGCTGGGCTGGGGGACGACGGCGCTCACGCCGTCGAGGATAGCGAGCGCCCCGCGCGCTCCGAAGCAACCTGCGCCACTTCAAATCCATGGTTTAGCTATGCCACAATCACTCGGGTGAACCCGCCGCCGCCCCTCGCCGACGCCTCGCTGACGGTCGCGCCGCCGCCGAGCGCGCTGGAGCGCATCCGTTCACGGCGGGGGCTGCGGGGCGTGCTGCCGCTGCTCGGGCCCGCCTTCGTCGCGGCGATCGCCTACGTCGATCCCGGCAACTTCGCGACGAACGTCGCCGGCGGGGCGAAGTACGGCTACCTGCTGCTGTGGGTCGTGCTGGCCGCGAACCTGATGGCGATGGTGATCCAGACGCTGTCGGCGAAGCTCGGCCTCGCGACCGGGCGCAACCTGCCCGAGCTGTGCCGCGAGCGGCTCGGGCGGCGCGCCTCGATCGGCCTGTGGGTGCAGGCGGAGCTGGTCGCGATGGCGACCGACCTGGCCGAGTTCGTCGGCGCGGCGATCGGCCTGAACCTGCTGTTCGGCGTGCCGCTGTTCGCGGCCGGCCTGATGACCGGCGCGGTCGCGTTCGCGATTCTGAGCCTGCAGGCACGCGGCTACCGGCGCTTCGAGATCGCGGTCGGCGGGCTGATGGCGATCGTGCTGCTCGGCTTCCTCTACGAGACGCTGAAGATCGGCGCCGACTGGGGCGCGGTGGCGCACGGCCTGCTCGTGCCCGGCTTCGACGGCGGCGGGTCGATCCTGCTGGCCGCCGGCATCCTCGGCGCGACCGTGATGCCGCACGTGATCTACCTGCACTCGGCGCTCACGCAGGACCGCATCCGCGCGCGCGACGACGGCGAGCGCCACGAGCTGCTGCGCTTCATGCGCATCGACGTGCTGATCGCGATGGCGCTCGCGGGCGTCGTGAACATCCTGATGCTGACCGTCGCCGCGTCGCTGTTCCACGGCTCCGGGCTGACCGGCGTCGACTCGATCGAGGGCGCCTACGACGGCTTCAAGACGCTCGTCGGGGGCGGCGCGGCGCTCGCGTTCGCGGTCGCGCTGCTCGCCTCCGGCTTCGCCAGCTCGAGCGTCGGCACCTACGCCGGCCAGGTCGTCATGCAGGGCTTCATCCGCCGCACGATCCCGCTCGCGCTGCGCCGGCTCGTGACGATGGTGCCGGCGCTGCTCGTGCTCGCGCTCGGCCTCGACCCGACGCGCTCGCTGGTGCTCAGCCAGGTCGTGCTGTCGTTCGGGATCCCGTTCGCGCTCGTGCCGCTGATCCTGCTGACGAGTCGCGCCGAGGTGATGGGGACGTTCGTCAACGGCCGCGCGACGACGGTCGTAGCGTGGGCGATCGCCGCCGGGATCGTCGCGCTCAACGGCTTCCTGCTCGTCCAGACGTTCGCGGGCTGAGCCGGATACCCTTGCGGCCGATGGCCCTCGCCGAGACCTTCCAGCAGATCGTCGACTCGCTGCCCGACGACTGGACCGACCTCGAGCTCGACCTGCGCCTGCGCGACGAGTCGCGCTACGTCGACGCGGCCGTCTACCTCGTCACGTGCAACGCGCAGCCGTACTCCAGACACGACTGGCACTGGCGCATCCTCGTCGCGCACCGCTTCGGCCACGCCGCCGCGGCGCCCGCGGTGCACGGGACGCTGAGACTGCTCGACGACGCCGGCATCGCGGGCGAGCTGGCCGTGCGCGAGCTGCGCAGCGGCCGCGTCGAGGTGACGCACGCCTGGGGCCGGCCCGAGTCGGCCATGCGCGACTTCCGCGCGCTGCGGGCGCAGTAGGAGGGCCCACGGGGGCCCGCCTCCGCCGGCCACGTCGGCCGGCTCCGGCACCCCTAGCACGGGGGCCCGCCTCCGCCGGCCACGTCGGCCGGCTCCGGCACCCCTAGCACGGGGGCCCGCCTCCGCCGGCCACGTCGGCCGGCTCCGGCACCCCTGGCGCGTGGCCGGAGCGCATTCGGCAGAATCCCGGCGCATGATCGCGGTCGTCACGGGAGCGTCCAGCGGCATCGGGGAGGCGACCGCCCGCCGGCTCGCGGCCGAGCCGGGTGCCCGGCTCGTGCTCGTCGCGCGCCGCGAGGAGCGGCTGCAGGCGCTCGCACGGGAGATCGGCGGCGCGACGGTTCTCGCGCTCGACCTCACCGACGACGACGCGCCCGCGCGCGTGCGAGAGGCGCTCGAGCGCGAGCACGGCGGTCGGCTCGACCTGCTCGTCAACAACGCCGGCGCCTCCTGGAACGCGCCCTTCGCGGAAGGCGGCTGGGCGAACGTGCAGCGCACGATGGCGCTGAACCTCGACGCTCAGCTGCGGCTGACGCAGGCGCTGCTGCCGCTGCTGCGCGCGAGCGCGCCGTCGGCGATCGTCAACGTCGCCTCGACGGCCGGACGCGTCGGCCGGGCGGGCGGCGGCGCGTACAGCGCAAGCAAGTTCGCGTTCGCCGGCTGGACCGACTCCCTGCACCTGGAGGAGAAGCCTCACGGCGTGCACGTCGGGCTCGTGCTGCCCGGCTTCGTCGCGACCGAGGGCTTCCCGCAGAGAATGCTCGTCGACCGCCGCGCCACGCGCTGGGCGGTCTCCAGACCCGAGCGCGTCGCGGAGGCGATCCTCGACGCCGGCCCGGGCGGCCGCGCCGAGCGCTACGTCCCGCGCGCCTACTGGCTCGCGGCTGCGCTGCGGATCCTCGCGCCGCGGCTCGTGCGCCGCGCGATGCAGCGCGGCGCGGACCGGCTGATCACGCGCGGCTGATCGCCCGCGCCCGACGCACCGGATCGATGCCTGTAGCTCCGCGGCCCCTCATGGGGGTACGGATCGCACGCGGCTCAGCCGGCGTCGTCGGAGCTTGCGCCCGATTGCGCGAGCTCGCGCGTGTCGAACAGGGCGGCGAGGTCGGGTGGGCGGGCGACGATCCCGAAGCGCGCCTCCCATCTCGCCCACTGCGCGAGCACCCGCGGGTCGAGCGCGCCGATCGGCTCGCCGGGCGGCGAGAGCGCCGGCTCGAGCGCGTCGAGCTGCGCCTGGAGCTGCTTGGCGTCGAGCCCGGGAACGGCCGCCTCGAGATCGGCGAGGCTGCTCGCGGGGTCCGAGACGGTGACGCCGTAGCCGCGCACGAGCGCGCGGACGGTCGCGTCGACCAGCGGGCGGTCGTCGCGCAGGGTGCTGCGCGCGGTCGCGAGCACCAGCTCCGGGTAGGGCGGCGCGCCGTAGTCGTCGACGCGGAACTCGCGTGTGCCGGGGCGCTTGGCCTTGAGCGCGACGCCCTCGTCGTTCCAGAAGGCGGTCGCGCCGGCGACTCTGCCGCCGAGCAGCGCGGGAACGGCGTCGAAGCCGATCGTGACCTTCTCGACCCGCGCGTAGTCGCCGCCGGCGCCCGCGACGATCGAGCGCAGCACGGCGTCGTCGCTCGGCAGGCCGGTGACGCCGACCTTGCGGCCCTCCAGGTCGCGCGGCGTCCTGACGTCCGGCTGCGCGAGCACGGCGGCGAGCGGGCGCTGGACGATCGCCATCACCGCGACGAGCCGGCGGCCCTGCGCGCCGGCGATCGCGAGGTCGTGGACGTCCATGATCGAGAACTGCGTGCGGCCGGACAGCAGCAGCTTCACCGCGTCCGTAGAGCTGCCGGGCACGCGCACGTGGAGGTGGACGCCCTCCGCGGTGTCGAAGCCGCGCGCGAGCGCCGTGTAGATCCCCGCGTGCACCGCGTTGGGCGTGAAGTCGAGCATCAGCGTGGCGTCCGCGTCGGGCGACGGACTGCCGCTCGTGCCGCCGCAGGCGGCGAGCGGCGCGGCGCACGCGAGCAGCGCGACCAGGGGGAGAATCCGGCGCATCGGCCGGGCAGCATACGCGGCGACCTCACGGGGCGGCGCGCTCATCGGTGCGCGGGCGGCGGCGAGCCGCCGCGCGCGGCGCGCGAGGCGTACGATCGGCGGCCGTGAGTACCGCGAGCTCTCCGCCTCCGGCACGGGAGACGAGCCTGTTCGCGGGGGTCGAGCCGCTCGAGGTGTTCGTCGACCTCCTGTCGGAGATCGAGAGCGACACGACCTCCAGCGAGTTCTACCACCGCATCTGCGAGGCGATCTGTCGGCTGACGACGATGCGCCGCGCCGCGATCTTCCTCTACGACGTCGGGCGCCAGCGCGTGCGCGCGGTCGGCTCGCACGGGATCTCCTACGCGCGGCTCGCGGTGCTGCGCCCGACGCTCGACCAGGCGCCGATCGCGCAGCGCGCGCTCGCCGAGGATCGCGTGATCGTCGTTCACTCCGACGCGATCGAGCGGCAGGTCCCGCGCGACTACGCCGCGCTGCTCGGCATCACCTCGCTCGTCTGCACGCCGCTCGCGGCAGCCGGCCACAAGTACGGGATCATCGCCGCCGACCGCGGCGGCGGCGACTTCGACCTCGCCGACGGCGAGCGCCACCTGATGTGGACGCTCGGCAAGACCGCCGCGCTCGCGGCGACCGCGCGGCGTGCGACGCGCCAGCAGGAGCGCACGCGACGCCTCGGCGAGCGGATCGACCTCGCCCGCGAGATCCACGAGCGCGTGATGCAGCGCCTGTTCGGCGTCTCGCTCGTGCTGAGCGCCAGCCAGCCCCTGACCGACGAGCAGCGCGGGCGCTGCCGCACCGAGATGACCGAGGCGCTCGCCGACCTGCGCTCGGCGCTCGAGCGCCCGCTCGCGCCGGTCGCGCACGAGACCGGCACGACGCTGCGTGCCGAGGTCCCGCGACTGACGCGCGAGAGCGGGCTGCCGGTCGCGCTCGACTGGCCCGACGGGGTGGAGGTGCCGCCGCGGCTGGAGGGCGTCGCGCAGGCGGTCTTCGCGGAGGCGCTGCGCAACGCCGCCAAGCATGCGCAGCCGAGCCGCGTCGAGATCGCCGTGCGCCACGACGGCGAGACCTTCTCGCTTGAGGTGCGCAACGACGGCGTGCGCGCGATCGACGCCGAGCGCGGGGCCGGGATGGGGCTGCGGCTCGCCTCCTTCGAGGCACTCCAGCACGGCGGCTTCGTCGAGTTCGGCGCCGACGCGGCGGCCGCGGCGGCGGACGGCTGGCGCGTACGCCTCGTCGTGCCGGCGGCGGGCGCCACGGCGCTCGCGGAGCCGGACGGCGCGGGGGAGGCCGAGGCGTGAGCGAGGAGCGGCGTCTGCGCGTGCTCGTGGTCGACGACCACGACGTCGTGCACTGGGGCTTCCGCCAGCTGCTCGGCGAGCAGTCGTGGGTCGAGCGCTGCCTCGCGGCGCGCAACGCGAGCGAGGCGCTCGAGCTGGTCAATCGCTACCGCCCGCATGTCGCGCTCGTCGATCTGTTCCTCGGCAGCGAGTCGGGCGCCGACCTGTGCGAGACGATCCGCGCGCGCTCGCCCGAGACGCGCGTGCTGCTGATCTCCGGTGCGGGGCGGATCTCCCCGCAGGCGGCGAAGGCGGCGGGGGCGTCGGGCTTCGTCTCCAAGGACTGGGGCGCGCACGACGTCGCGATGGCGGTGCGGATGGTCGGCCTTGGGATGACGATGTTCCCGCCGCAGTCCGACCAGCCCGCCACGCTGCTCTCGCAGCGCGAGCAGGAGGTGCTCACGCTGATCGCCGGCGGCGCCACCAATCGCGAGATTGCCGCCGAGCTCTACCTCTCGCCGCACACGGTCAAGGAGCACACCAGCGCGCTCTACCGCAAGCTCAAGGCGCGCAACCGCGCCGAGGCGGTCCAGCGGGCGCAGCGCATCGGGCTGTTGGGCTGAGGTCGCCCCCCATGCGGGGGGTGCGTGAGCAGGATCGCCGCCGGACACGAGGCGCGGTGGCGAACGATGTCGACGGTGTCGCCGTCGACCGCACTCCTCTTCCCCGGCCAGGGAAGCCAGACCGCCGAGATGCGCGGAGAGGTCGCGGCGGCGCGGCCCGATCTGCTGGCGCTCGCGACGGAGGTCGTGGGCGCGGACCCGTTCGCGCGCGTGGAGGACGGCACGCGCTTCGCGCAGCCGGCGATCTACTGCGCGAGCGTCGTGGGCTTCGAGCGGCTGCGCGACGCGGGCGTAGCCGGCGTCGCCTACGCCGGCCACTCGCTCGGCGAGTGCGCGGCGCTCGTCGCGGCGCAGGCGCTCTCCGCGGAGGACGGGCTGCGGCTGGTGGCGACTCGCGGCCGCCTCATGGAGGAGTCGGGCGAGCGCGCCGGCGACGGCTCGATGCTCGCGCTGCTCGGCAAGGGCGCGGCGGAGCACGCGCCGGCTGTCGCACACGCGGCCGGTCTCACCGTCGCGAACGACAACGCGCCCAACCAGGTCGTGCTGTCGGGGGCGAAGGACGCATTCGAGGCTGCGACCGAGGCCGCGCGCGAGCACGGCCTGCGCGCGCTGCCGCTGCCCGTCGCCGGCGCCTTCCACTCGTCCGCGATGGCCGGCGCGCGGCCGGACCTGGAGGCGGCGCTGGCGGAGATCGACTTCCGGCCGCCGGCGGTGACGGTGATCAGCTCGATCACGACGCAAGCCTTCGACGACGTGCGCGCACGGCTCGCCGACGCCTTGACGATGCCGGTGCGCTGGCGCGAGACGCTGCTGGCGCTGCGCGCGAGGGGGATCGAGCGCTTCGTCGAGACGGGACCGGGCGCCGTCCTCACGGGTCTCGCCAAGCGCACGGTGCCCGATGCGGAGACGCGGGGCGCGGCCGAGCTGCTGGAGCAGGCGGATGCCTGAGCCGCCGCTGCTGGCGCAGGCCGTGCCGGCCGCGCGCACGCTGCGCGGCGCCGCCGTCCTGTCCGTCGGCGCGCAGCTTCCGGCCGGCGTCGTGACGAACGACGAGATCGCGGCGCGCATCGGCAAGGACGACGAGTGGATCTACACGCGCACGGGCATCCGCGAGCGCCGGCACGCGGCTGCCGAGGAGCGGCTGACGGACGTCGCCGCCGCTGCGAGCCGCAGGGCGCTCGCGCGGGCGGGGACCGAGGCGGGCGAGCTGGACCTCGTCGTCGTCGGCACGCTCACCGCCGACGAGCGGATGCCGAACGCCGCCGCAGCGCTCGCGCACGAGCTGAGCGCGCACGGCGCGGGGACGATCGAGGTCAACGCCGCCTGCACGGGCTTCCTCACCGTGCTGTCGGTCGGTGCTGCGCAGGTCGAGGCGGGGCGCGCCGAGCGTGTGCTCGTCGTCGGCGCGGATTTCGTCAGTCGCATCACCGACCTCGACTCCAAGCAGACGGGCATGCTGTTCGCCGACGGCGCGGGCGCCGTCGTGCTCGCGCCCACGCCGGCCGGCGCCGGGCGCGTCGGGCCCGTCCTGCTGCGTCATGACGCCTCTGCGCCGGATTCCCTCTACCTGGCCCGCGAGGCCGGGGCGACGATCGAGATGGACGGCCACGAGACGTTCAAGCACGCCGTCAACCGGATGGCCGAGGTCGCGAAGGAGGTCGTCGCGGCGGCCGGGCTGACGCTCGCCGACGTCGACGTCTTCGCCTTCCACCAGGCGAACGGTCGGATCGTGAGCGCCGTCGGCGAGCGGCTCGGGCTCGACCCGGCGCGCGTCGTCGACTGCATCGAGCGGATCGGCAACATGTCGGCCGCGTCTGTCCCGTACGCGCTCGAGGTCGCGCACGCCGACGGTCGGCTGCGCAACGGCACGCGCGTGCTGCTGGCCGCGTTCGGCGGGGGGTTCACCTGGGGAGGCGCCCTGATCGAATGGGGAGCGGGAGATGGTTGAGCAACACGAGGGCTGCGCCTTCGTCACCGGCGCCTCGCGCGGCATCGGCGCCGCGATCGCGCGCGGGCTGGCCGCCGACGGCTGGGCCGTCGGGATCGGCTACAACAGCGGCTTCGACGCCGCCAAGGCGGTGGTCGCCGAGATCGAGGCGATCGGCGGGCGCGCGCTCGCGCTCGGCGGCGACGTGGTCGACCGCGAGCGCATCGACGCGCACTTCAGCGCGCTCGAGGAGACCTTCGGGCCGGTGCTCGTGCTCGTCAACAACGCCGGCGTGCGCGCCGACGGGCTCGTGCCGCAGATCTGCGACGGCGACTGGGACCTCGTGCTCGACACGAACCTGACGGCCGCCTTCCGTACGACGCGCCGCGCCGTGCGGCCGATGCTGAAGGAGCGCTTCGGGCGGATCGTCAACATCGCCTCGGTCGTCGGCCTGCGCGCGAACCCCGGCCAGGCGAACTACGCGGCCTCGAAGGCGGGCCTGATCGCGATGACGAAGACGGTCGCGGCCGAGGTCGCGCGCCGCGGCGTGACCGTCAACGCGGTCGCGCCCGGCCTGATCGAGACCGACATGACCGCCGACCTGAACGGCGACCTGCTCGCTGCGATCCCGGCGCGCCGCGCCGGCACGCCGGAGGAGGTGGCGGCGTGCGTGCGCTTCCTCGCCTCCGACGCCGCCTCCTACGTGACCGGATCCGTCCTGTCCGTCGACGGCGGCATGGCCGCCTGAACCCAACCCCCAAGGAGATCGACCGCATGCCAACCGCAACCCCCGAGGCCGTCGAGGCCCGCATCGTCGAGGCGCTCGCGAGCTTCGGCCCCGACATCGAGCAGGTCACGCGCGAGGCGACGTTCGAGGAGCTCGACATCGACTCGCTCGACCTCGTCGAGCTGGCGCAGATCGTCGAGGACGACTACGGCGTCGAGCTCAAGGGCGACGACATGAAGAACCTCAAGACGGTCGGCGACGCGATCGACCTCGTGGTGGCGCGCGCGTCGTGACCCGTCGTCGCGTCGTCATCACGGGCGTCGGCGCCGTCACCCCGCTGGGGGTCGGCGCCGACGTGCTGCTGCGGCGCTGGGTCGCGGGCGAGAGCGGCATCGCCGCCGGCGAGGGCGCGTGCCGCGACTTCGCCGCCGGCGAGCACCTCTCGAAGAAGGAGATCCGCCGCTCCGACCGCTTCGCGCACCTCGCGATGGTCGCGAGCGACGAGGCGCTCGCGAGCGCCGGCTGGGACGGCGAGAAGCCGTACGCCTCCGAGCGGATCGGCTGCGTGCTCGCGACGGGGATCGGCGGGCTCGGCTCGCTGGAGGAGCAGCACGACGTGCTGCGCGACAGCGGCGCGAAGGCCGTCTCGCCGCTGTCGGTCCCGCTGTTCATGGTCAACGCGGGCGCGGCGGCGCTGTCGATGCGCCACGGCCTCCGCGGCCCGGCCTACTCGGTCGGCTCGGCCTGCGCCGCCGGCTCGCACGCGATCGGCACGGCGGCGCGGATGATCCAGACCGGCGACGCCGACGCGGTCGTCACCGGCGGCGCCGAGGCGACGCTGACGCCGCTGGCGCGCGCGAGCTTCGTCTCCGCCGGGGCGCTCTCGCCGAGCGGCATCTCGCGGCCGTTCGACGCGCGCCGCGACGGCTTCGTGATGGGCGAGGGCGCGGGGATCCTCGTGCTCGAGGACGCCGAGCGCGCCGCCGAGCGCGGCGCACCTGTGCTCGGCGAGGTGCGCGGCTACGCCTCGACCTCCGACGCCTACCACCTGACCGCCACCGAGCCGGAGGGCACGTACGCCGCCGCCGCGCTGGCGGCGGCGCTGCGCGACGCCGACGTGGCGCCCGCGCAGGTCGACTACGTCAACGCGCATGGCACCTCGACCGAGCTGAACGACGCCTCCGAGACGAAGGCGCTCAAGCGCGTGCTCGGCGAGGACGTCGCGCGCGACGTGCCGGTCTCCTCGCTCAAGTCGGCGATCGGGCACCTGCTCGGCGCGGCCGGCGCGGTCGAGGCGATCGCGACGCTGCTCGCGATGCGCGAGCGCGTGCTGCCGCCGACGCTCGGGCTCGAGCAGCCCGACCCGGAGCTGGACCTGGACTACGTGCCGCTGAGAGCACGGCCGCTGCAGCCGAGAGGCGAGCGGCCGATCGCGCTGTCGAACTCGTTCGGCTTCGGCGGCCACAACGTCGTTCTCTGCCTGGAGGGGGTCGCATGAGCGCAACAGCCGTCATCGAGTCCGCGGCGCGTGAGCGCCTCACCCCGCACGAGCGCCTCGAGCTGCTGTGCGACGCCGGCACGTTCGAGCCGATCCGCTCGGGCGTCGTCTCGCCGAAGCTCGGCGCGCGCGCCCGCGCGGGCGATGGCGTCGTCGGCGGCCTCGGCCGCGTCGACGGCCGCCCGGTCGCCTGCTACGCGCAGGACGCCGGCTTCCTCGGCGGCTCGCTCGGCGCCGCCCACGCCGACACGATCAACCGCGTGCTGTCGCTCGCCGGCCGCTCGCGCGTGCCGGTCGTCGGCTTCATCGAGTCCGGCGGCGCGCGCATGCAGGAGGGGACGGCGGCGCTCGGCGGCTACGGGCGGATCTTCCGCCACAACGTCGCGCTGAGCGGCGTCGTCCCGCAGATCTCGATCATCGGCGGGCTCTCGGCCGGCGGCGGCTGCTATTCGCCGGCACTGACCGACTTCGTCGTGATGACCGAGGACGCGGCGATGTTCCTGACCGGCCCGGGCGTCGTGAAGGACGTGATGGGCGAGGACGTCAGCGCGGCCGAGCTGGGCGGGCACAAGGTCCACGACCGCAACGGCGTCTGCGATCTCGTCGTCGAGGACGACCGCGCGGCCGCGCAGCTCTCGCGCCGGCTGCTGTCGTATCTGCCGCAGCACAGCGAAGCCGGGCTGCCGCGCACGCTCGCGGTCGAGCCGCTGTTGGCGGATCCCGGCGCCGCCGTGCCGGACGACCCGCGCAAGGTCTACGACGTGCGCGACGCGATCGCTGGGGTGGTCGACGGCGGCTCGCTGCTGGAGGTCCAGCCGCGCTGGGCGCGCTCGCTCGTGACCGCCTTCGCGCGCATCGACGGGCGGCCGGTCGGCGTGATCGCCAACCAGCCGCGCTTCCTCGGCGGCGTGCTCGACGCTGAGTCCTCGCAGAAGGGTGCGAGATTCGTCGAGACCTGCGACGCGTACGGGGTCCCGCTCGTCGTGCTCGTCGACACGCCCGGCTTCATGCCCGGCACGCGCCAGGAGCAGGCGGGCGTGATCCGCTTCGGCGCCTGCCTCGTGCGCGCGTTCGCGGCCGCGACGGTGCCGCGCATCACGGTGATCCTGCGCAAGGCGTACGGCGGCGCGTACATCACGATGAACTCGAAGGACCTCGGCGCCGACATGGTCTTCGCGTGGCCGAACGCGGAGCTGGGCGTGATGGGCGCGCAGCCGGCGGTCGGGATCATCCACCGCCGCGAGCTGGCCGCGGCGGACGATCCGGCCGCGGAGAGAGCCCGCCTGGCGGCCGCCTACGCGGAGGAGCACCTCGGTGCCGACGTCGCGGCGGCGGCGGGCTTCGTCGACGAGGTGATCGCGCCGCACGAGACGCGGCGCCGGCTCGCGTGGGCGTTCTCGACGATCGACGACCGGCGCGCCGGCGCGTTCCTCGCGTGAGCGTGGTCGACCTCGCCGGCAAGCGCGTCCTCGTCACGGGCGTCATCACGAAGGACTCGATCGCGTTCGCGACCGCGGAGCAGCTCCAGCGCTGCGGTGCGGAGATCGTGCTGACCGGCTTCGGCCGCGCGAGACGGCTGACCGAGCGCGCGGCCGCGAAGCTGCCGAGAACGCCCGAGGTGCTGGAGCTGGACGTCAACGAGCCCTCGCACTACGGGCCGCTCGTGGATGCGCTGCAACAGCGGTGGGGCGGGGTCGACGGCGTGCTGCACGCGGTCGCCTACGCGCCCGAGGACGCGCTCGGCGGCAACTTCCTCAACACCCCGCCGCAGAGCGCGCTGACGGCATTCCAGACGAGCGCGGTGTCCTTGAAGCAGCTCGGCGCCGCGCTGCTGCCGCTGATGGATCGCGGCGGCTCGATCGTCGGGCTCGACTTCGACGCGACCGTCGCATGGCCGATCTACGACTGGATGGGCGTCGCGAAGGCGGCGCTGGAGTCGACCGCGCGCTACCTCGCGCGCGACCTCGGCCCGCACGGCATCCGCGTCAACCTCGTCTCCGCCGGGCCGCTGAAGACGGTCGCGGCGGGCGGGATCCCCGGCTTCGAGCGGCTCGCCGCGGCATGGGGGAGGCAGGCGCCGCTCGGCTGGGACGTCGCCGATCCGCTCCCGGTCGCGCAGACGACCTGCTTCCTGCTGTCCGACTGGTCGCGCGCGATCAGCGGCGAGATCGTGCACGTGGACGGCGGCTTCCACGCGATGGGGACGGCGCTCAGCGAGTAGCGACGCCGCCTGCCTTTACGCTACGGTAAAGGCATGCCGCGGATCTCCAGCAAGCACCAGGTCACGCTGCCGGTCGAGAGCCTCGAGCGTGCCGGGCTCAAGCCCGGCGACGAGGTGCGCATCGAAGCCGACGGGCCCGACCGCATCGTCGTCGAGCGGATCCCGCGCGACCCTGCCGAGGCGTTCGGCGTGTTCCACGGACTGTACGAGCCGGGCTATCTCGATCGCTTGCGCGCGGGCGAGCGCGCGTGAGCGGCTGCGTCGTCGACACCGACGTCGTCATCGCCGCGCTCGACGACACGGACGCGCATCACAGGATGGCGGTCGGCGCCCTCTCGCGTCTGATCGAGCAGGAGGCCCCGTTGCTTCTGTCGACCGTCAACTACGCCGAAGCGCTCGTTCGTCCCGCGCAGGACGAGCGCTCGCTGCGCGTCGCGGTGGATGCGATCGCCGTGCTCGGCATGCGCCTCATCGCGCCCACGCCGCCGATCGCCCGCGACGCGGCACGGCATCGCGGGCTGGCGATCAGCCTCGCCGACGGGTTCGCGATCGCGACGGCGCAGGCGCACAACGCGTCGTTGGCGACGTTCGATCGGCGTGTCCGGCGCGCGCTCGGACGGATCGGCGTCGCGCCCGAGCCCGCGCTTGGGCGGTAGGTGCGCTCACGGATCGCCGAACGGCTGAATCGCGATGCCGTGGTCGTGCTCGCGCATGCCCAGCTCGTACGTCGCGCCGCCGCGCACCTGAAGCGCGAGCGGCGGCTGCTCGGCGCGCAGCACCGTCAGCGTCATGTCCGCGATCGCGCAGTGGGCGGTGTGATGCTGTGGGCCCACAGGATCGCTGTAGACCCAGCCGACGACGTCCTCGCGCGCGGCGGAGACCTCGCCGCGCACCGCGATCCCGTCGCCCGGGAGCGTGAACGCGGCGCGCTCGGGACGCTCATCCACGCGCACGGCGCGCGTCTTGCCGATGCCGCCGAGGCGGTGGCGGACGCCGTCGAGCGAGAGGCAGCCGTTGGCGACCCACGGCGTCGTCCAGCGGCCGATCTTGATGCGCCCGATCGTCGCGTCGATCCACGCGTCCGGCTGCTCGGCGAACGCGGTCCCGTGCAGCCAGATCCAGCGCTCGGCGTGCTCGGCGCCCCAGTTGTGGCCGACCATCCCGGGCCAGCCGTCGATCGCGACCGTGCGGCCTCTGACGGTGACCGTGCCGCTCGCGCGGATCGCCGGGCGCAGCGCGAGCGCCTTCGTGCGCGGCAGCTTCGCCGCGTACATCCAGTCGCGCGGGAGGTAGGGAAACGGCGGCTCGCCGCCTTCGAAGCGCAGCTCCCACGCGGCCAGCTCGGGGACCGCGCCGGAGCAGCCGTCCGGGCCGATGCGGCCCTCGCCGATCCACACCCAGTCGGCGCCGCCGGCGCCGAGCTGGTCGGGCGGCGGCGTCAGCTTCGCCGCGTGGGGGCCCTGCTCGTCGAACAGCGTCGCCCACAGCGAGCCGACCGCCGCGCCGCCCGGCCGCTTGTGGACCGTGTAGCGCAGCCACAGCGCGCGCCGGCTCGCGGCGTCGCCGACCTTCAGGTAGAAGCTCTCGTAGTGGCCGGCTGCCGAGCCGACCGCCGGGAAGCGCGCGTCCTCGGGTCGCATCGCGGCGCGACCGTACCAGCGGGCTGCGCGGGCAAGCGCCGGTCGTCAGCGGAACAGGTCCTCCGAGGCCGGGCGCAGCAGCGCGACCGCGCCGGGGCCGTCGTCGTCCTGCGGCAGGACGTGGCGCTCCAAGCCGGTGAGGATCGCGACCGGCTGGCGCGAGTCCTTGCTGCGCGCGAGGTCGGCGGCACCGGCGATCTGGTCGGCGAGCGCGATCCAGGTCGCGCGCAGCTCGCGGCCGCCGCCGTCGCGGCGCCCGCGCCAGTCCTCCAAGGGCGCGATCCCGGCCGCGCCGATCGCGACGTCGGTCTGGCCGTGGCGCCAGGCGCGCCCGAACGAGTCGGTGATCACGACCGCCGGCGCGGCGCCCGTGAGCTCGCGCAGCCGCGCGCGCAGGCGGCGGGCGGAGGCGTCGGGGTCGACGGGGAGCAGGATCAGCGTGTCCGGCAGCGCGTTGGAGGCGTCGACGCCGGCGTTCGCGCAGACGAAGCCGTGGCGCGTGACGCAGATCAGCACCCCGCGCTCGGCCCGCAGCAGCTCGCGCGTCTCGTCGAGCACGACCTGCACGTGGCGCGGGTCCTTGCCGTGCTCGGCGGCGAGCGCGCTCGCTCGCTCGCCTGGCTCGACGTCGGCGAGCGCGCGCACGCGCCCCTCCGCCTTCGAGACGGCCTTGTGCGCGACCACGACGACGTCGCCGTCGCGCGGCGGCGCGTGCTCGGCGATCAGCGCGGCGAGGTCGGCGCCCGCCGCGATCTCCGGCAGGCCGTCGAGCGCCCGCGCGGTGAGCATCAGCGGCTCGGCGCGCTCGTGCGCTGGAGCTGGTGGAGCATCCCGCGCGTGTGCGCCGCGCCGCCGCGGCGGCTCGCGAGCTGCCGCTGCAGGGCAGCGAGGTCGTCGGGCGTGTCGACGTCGAGCGCGAGCGACGTCAGCTCGACGACCTCGGCCGGCACGCCCGCCGCCGCGGCGAGATCGAGGTGGCGGGCGAAGCTGCCGGGGCCGTAGCGCGGCTCGAACGCGTCCGGCGGCGAGAGCAGCAGCGCGTTCGTGCCGGTGCCGTGCCGGTCGGCGACGATCACGGCGAAGCGCTCTGCGGTGCGCGGCTTGCCGAGCAGCGTCTCGAGCTCGGCCGGGTCGAGCAGCGGGCAGTCGCCGGCGACGCACAGCACCTGCGCGGCCCCCAGCTCGCGCGCGAGCGCGGCACCCCGGACGACGGCCTGGTCCTGGCCGCTCTCGGCGGGGTCCTCGACCGCGCGCACGCCGTGGCCCTCGGCGATCCGCTGTGCCGCCACGTCGGCGCTCACGACGACGATCTCGTCGATCGCCGCGACGCGCCGCAGGCCCGTCAGCACGTCGCTGAACATCGCCTCTGCGAGCGCACGGCGCGCCCCGCTCGGCAGCGCCTCCTCGAGGCGCCGCTTCGCGTTCGCGAAGCGCTTGACGGGGAGGATCGCGACGGTCTGCATCGGCCGGAACGCTACCGGCGCCGGCCGTCCGCGGGCGCGCCCGTGCGCCGCTCGCTCTACGATCCGGGGATGCGCCGCCGGGTGACGTTCAGCCGCAACGTCACGCTCTCGCTCTCGCGCACGTGCGTCTCGCACTGCAAGTACTGCGCGTTCCAGACGCACCGCGCGCATCTGCACGCGCCCGACGCAGTCGAGGCGCTGCTCGACGGCGCGGCGCGCCGCGGGGCCAAGGAGCTGCTCGTGCTGACGGGCGACGACCCGGCGCACCATGCGGGGGTGCGGGCCCGGCTGGCGGAGCTGGGCTTCGCGGACTTCGTCGCCTACGTCGGGTGGGCCTGCGAGCGCGCGCTGGAGCGGGGCCTGCTGCCGCACACGAACCTCGGCGCGCTGTCGAAAGGCGAGCTGGCGCGGCTGCGCGAGGTGACCGCCTCCCAGGGGCTGATGCTCGAGTCGACGCGCGCCGACCTCGTCGCGCACCAGGGCTCGCCGACGAAGGACCCGGCAGTGCGGCTGGCGACGATCCGCGCCGCGGGCGAGCTGCGGATCCCGTTCACGAGCGGGATCCTCGTGGGCATCGGCGAGACGGAGGAGGACCGCGTCGCGGCGCTGGAGGCGCTCGCGGCCGTGCACGCCGAGCACGGCCATCTGCAGGAGGTGATCCTGCAGAACTTCGTCCCGCACGAGCGCGACTACGAGCGCGAGCCGGGCGAGGTCGCCGCGGCGGCTGCGGAGGCGTACTGGCGCACGGGCGTGAGCGCGGCGCCGCAGCGCGACGCACCGACGTGGTCCTCGCCGGTGACGATCGAGCAGATGAAGCGGCTGATCGGCGAGTGCCGCCGGCTGATGCCGGACGTGGGGGTCCAGATCCCGCCGAACCTCGCGGACTGGTGGCCCGAGCTGGTCGCGGCGGGGGCGACCGACCTCGGCGGGCTCTCCGCCAACGGCGACCACATCAGCCCGCAGCACCCGTTCCCCTCGCCGCACCAGGTGCGCAAGCGGCTCGCGACCGACGGGGTCGCGCTGACGGAGCGGCTGTGCGTCTACCCGCAGTACATCGACGCCGAATGGATGGCGCAGGGCGTGCTCGACGTCGTCAAGGCGCGCTGGTGGAGCTTCATCCCGCGCCGCGGATCGGGCCGCCAGGAGGCGCCGTTCGCGATCAACGCCGATCTGGTCGGCCCGGCGGTCGAGAAGGCGCGCGGCGGCCGCTGGCTCACACGCGAGGAGCTGACCGCGCTGTTCGCGGAGACGCGGCCGGAGGCGGTCGAGGCGATCCGCCGGGCGGCCGACGAGCTGCGAGCCGAGCTGGCGGGCGAGACGGTCACGTTCGTCGTCAACCGCAACATCAACGTCTCGAACGTCTGCACGGTCGGGTGCGCGTTCTGCGGCTTCGGGCAGGGCAAGCGCTCGCCGGACGCCTACGAGCACGACGAGCCCGAGTTCCGCCGGCGCGTGCGCGAGGCGGTCGACTACGGCGCGAGCGAGCTGTGCATCCAGTCGGGCATCCACCCGGACTGGACGCTGGAGGACTACCTGCGCTGGCTGCGGGTCGCGCAGGACGAGTCGTCGGCGCTGCACCTGCACGCCTACAGCCCGATGGAGATCGCGCACATGCAGGACGTCAGCGGCCTGCCGCTGGACGAGGTCTTCGCGCGGCTGCGCGACGCCGGGCTCGGCTCGACGCCCGGCACCGCCGCCGAGGTGCTGCACGACGGCGTGCGCGAGCGGATCAGCCCGAACAAGCTGCCGGTCGCGCGCTGGGTCGAGGTGATCGAGGCATCGCACCACGCCGGGCTGCGGAGCACGAGCACGGTCATGTTCGGGCACGTCGAGGAGCCGTGGGAGCTGGCCGAGCACATGCGGGTCATCCGCCTCCTGCAGGAGCGCACCGGCGGGATCACCGAGTTCGTGCCCCTGAGCTTCATCCCGTTCCACACGCTGCTCGGCCGCACGCACGGCGTCGAGGAGATCGCGCCTGCGGAGAACCTCAAGCACACCGCCGTCTTCCGCCTCGCGCTCGGCCGCACGATCCGCAACGTGCAGGCGAGCTGGGTGAAGATGGGCCTGGAGACGGCGACCGAGTCGCTGCGCTGGGGCGTCAACGACCTCGGCGGCACGCTGATGGAGGAGTCGATCAGCCGCCTCGCCGGCTCCTACCACGGCGTGAGGCTCGACCCGCCGCAGCTGATCGGCGCCGCGCACGCGGCCGGCCGCCCCGCGGCCGAACGCTCGACGCTCTACGAGATCCGCGCGGAGCACCCGCTCTGCGCGCGCGCCGCCTGAGTCACCCGGCGAGCGCGGTCGCGAACGCGAGCGTCTCGCGCGCGAGCCGCTGACGGCCGGCGCCGTCGGCCATCAGCAGGTCGGTCTCCAGCAGCGGCAGCGGCGTCCCGTCCGGCAGCCGCTCGTCGGCGACGAGCCCGTCGAGCAGGTCGCCGTAGAGGGCGGCGACGCCGGCGGCGCTCGCCGGCTGATCCGCCCACGCCATGCACGCGGCGGTCGGGCCCTTGAGCACCTCGCCGCCGACGATCGGGCTGACCGCGACGACCGGCGCGGACGCCGCGCGAAGCGCCTCGCGCATGCCGGGCAGCGCGAGGATCGGCCCGATCGAGACGACCGGGTTCGATGGGCCGATCACGATCGCGCGCGCCCGCGCGACCGCGTCGAGCGCCTCGGGCGTCGGGCGCGCCGCCTCGATCCCGTCGAAGGCGACGTGCTCGACCGGTCCCTGCGCCGCGCCGCGGATCATCCACTCCTGGAACTCCCACGCCCGCCCCTGCGCGCGCACGCGCGTGCGAACCCGCTCGTCGCACATCGGCAGCACGCGGCCGGGGATCTCAAGCGCGCGCCCCAGCTCGGCGACCGCCTCGGTCAGGCGCGCGCCCTCGGCGAGCTGCCGCGCGCGCTCGATCCCGATCGCGAGGTCGCGGTCGCCGACGTTGAACCACACCTCGCGCCCGAGCGCGCGCAGGCCGTCCATCACGTGGAAGGTGTCGCCGTCGAGCCCCCAGCCGCGCGTGTCGATGCGGTCGGCGAGCCAGAACGTCACGAGGTCCGGGTCCGGCGAGACGTGCGCGCCGTAGAGCTCGACGTCGTCGGCCGTGTTCGCGATCACGACGAGCGCGTCGGCGCCCGCCACGTCAGCCATCCCGCGCGCGAGCTTCGCTCCGCCGGTGCCGCCGGCGAGCACGACGACGGGGGCGGTCACGGCGTCCCGATCGGACCGGCGTGCCGCTCGTCGTCCAGCAGGATCTGCAGTCGATGGCCGTACATGCCCGTACCTTGGCATGCACGGCTCGCGAGCCGCGCTACCGCCCGGCGAACTGCGGCAGCCGCCGCTCCGCGAGCGCCTTCGCACCCTCGGCGAAGTCCGCCGACTGCGCGCACAGCTGCTGGGCGGCGACCTCCTGCTCGAGCGTCGCCGCGAGCGCCGGCTTGGCGGCCGCGTCCATCACGCGCTTTGCGAGCCCGACCGCGAGCGGCGCGCAGGCCAGCAGCTCGTCGACGAGCTGCTGCGTCGCCGCCTCCAGCTCCTCTGCCGGCGCGACGCGGTTGACGAGCCCGATCCGCTCGGCCTCCTGCGCGCCGATCAGCTTGCCCGTCATGATCAGCTCCTTCGCGCGGCCCAGGCCGACGACCGCCGGCAGCCGCGAGGAGCCGCCGACGTCCGGTATCAGCCCGACGCGCGTCTCCGGCATGCCGATCAGCGCGTCGGCGGCCATCACGCGCAGGTCGCAGGCGAGCGCCAGCTCCATCGCGCCGCCGATGCAGCCGCCGTGGATCTGGCAGATCACCGGCTTGGTCATCTCCTCGGCGACGTTCCACGCCTCCAGCACCTCGCGGCGGAACGCGCGCAGGTGCTGCGGCGCCTCCGACAGCCCGCCGAGCGAGGCGAAGTCCATCCCGGAGGAGAACATCGCGCCGGCGCCGCGCACGACGACGCAGTGCACCGCGGGCAGGTTCGCGGCCTCCTTCAGCGCCGCGCCGATCGCGAGCACGAGCTCGCCGTGCATCGCGTTGCGCTTCTCGGGGCGGTTGAGGATCAGGTGGCGGACCGCGCCGCGGTCCTCGGTCTCGACGAGCGCCATGGGGCCTCCGGCTGCAGGGTTGCGTAAGCGGTGCGGACGCCGAGGCTAGCGCTCGTCGCCCGGCTCGCGAGGCAGCTCGCGCGGGCGCACGCCGCCGCGGCCGAGGCGGGCCTCGTCGTGGCGGTGCCGGCGCTCGGCGCGCCCGGCCGGCCCCAGCTCGGCCCACGTGCGGAAGGCGATGCGGATCGCCATCACCAGCATCACCCACAGTGGCCAGAAGGAGCCGTCCGCGCCGCTCGCGAGCCAGATCGCGACCGCGGCGACGCTGACGAGCGCCGCCTGGCCGACCGCGTGCGCAACGCGCCGGCGCGCCAGCTCGCGGTGCTCGGAGCGGACGGGCGCCGCGGCGGCGGCCGCGACCCCGTGCGCCGGCAGGTCGCGCAGCAGCGCGTCGAGCTCGGGCACGGTGCGCGCCGCGTAGGCGGCGTCGAGACGCTCGTCGAGCTCCTCCGGCGTGAGCCGGCCGGCGCCGGCGTGGTCGCGCAGCTGCGTCGCCGTGCGCTCGCGCTCGGCGTCGGAGGCGCGCAGGGCGGGCGGGGCGGAGGGCTGCTCGCCGTCGGACATGCGGCGATGGTACGAGACGTGCGGACACCGCGGCGAAGCCGCGTTAGGCTGGCGCGTCATGGCCGAGGCCAACGACGTGCGCGCCCTCGCGGGCAGGGGCATCGCGGCGCTCACGCCGCATCCCCATCGCGGAGACCTGATCGCTGCGGGCGCCGTCCCGCTCGCGCTCGGCGTGCTGCTCGTCAACGTCCGCTTCGGCGGCCAGTGGGCGACGGGCATCCTGCTCCTGCTGAGCGCGCTCGCGTGCGCGCTCGTGCTGGGCATGGGGCTGCTCGCGCCGCTCGAAGCCGAGCGGCCGCGGGCGTATCAGCAGGTGCTGCTGCTGGCTGGCCTGGTGCTCGGGTTCGTCGCGCTGCTGCGGCTTGCGCATGTGCTCGGCGCGGATGCGCCGCTCGCGGCGGCCGGCTCGCGCACCTGGATCTTCCTCGTCGTGACGCTGGGGGCCGCGCTCGTCGCGTGGGTGCGGCGCAGCGCGATCTGCGCGCTGGTCGCGGCGCTGGCGGGAATCGTCGCGGTGCTCTCGTTCGTGGGGTGGGCGTTCGCGCCGTCGGGCTACGCGACGACGCGCTGGGTGCTGCTCGCGCTCGCGATCGGGCTCGTGCTGGGAGCGCTCGCGCGGCGCGACGTGCAGCGGCGGGAGTCGGTGTACCTGATCGACGCCGCGGGCGTGGCGGTGCTCGTGCTCGGCGTCACGTTCCTCGGCGCCGCGGTCGCCGCCTTCACGCCGGTGCCGGTCGGGCTGCTGCACATCGTCCACATCCCGACGAGCGCGCCGGGCGGCGGCTGGAAGCTCGTGCTGCTCGCCGCCGGACTGGGTCTCGTCGCCTACGCCGGCGTCGACCGCGAGCCAGGCCCCGCCTACCTCGGCGCTTTGATCCTGCTCGTGTTCGTCGCGCTCGTCGGGATCCCCGGCGCGGCCGGTGCGAGCCTGTGGTTCTGGCCGCTCGCGCTGCTGCTGCTCGGCGGGGCGGCGATCGGCTTCGGCCTGCGCCCGCGCCGCGAGCTGCCGCCCGAGCCGCCCGGGCCGGGCGGGGGCGGAACGGAGCCCACCCGGCCGCTGCCCGGTCCGGGCGCGCGCCGCCCGAGGCGCCCCGGCGGCCTGTGGGCCTCGGCGCCGCCGGGCGACGGCGAGGGTTCGTAGCGCGGCGCGCTACGGTGCGCACGGGATGAGCGCCGAGGCGCAGGAGCTGATGGGCGAGGCGATCCGCTGCGACGGGCTCGCGCAGCAGGCGCTGCTGCGCGGCGACGCGGCGCGTGCGCGCACGCTCTTCCGCGCCGCCGCCGAGCGCTACCAGGCGTCGTGGGAGGCGGCGGGCCCGACCGCGTTCGGGCGGCTGATCGGGCTGCTGAAGTCCTCGATCCTGTGGGGCGAGGGCGGCCATGCCGCCGCCTACGTGCGCGAGCAGCTCGCCGGCGGCTGCGAAACGCCCGCGTGCGCGTATGCGCTCGCGCTCGCGGCGCTCGCGCAGGGCGACGACGCGGCGGCGCTGCCGGCGATCGCGCAGGTGGGCGAGGGCGGGGAGGCGTTCGCGCGCACGGCCGCGGCGCTGCACGCGCTCGCCGTCGGCGACCAGGACGCCTACGCGCGGGCGCTCGGCGCGATCGTCGCCGACTTCACGGCACGCACCGAGCACCTGACCGGCGTCGCGTTCGCCGACACCGCCGTGATGCTCGAGCGGCTCGCCGCCCCCCGCGGGATGGCCGTGCGGCCGGCCTCCGCGGTCATGCCGGTGCTGGGCTGAGATCCGGAGCGGTAGGCTGCGCGGCGATGGAGCGCGCCGACCTCGCCTTCGCCGGGATCGTCCGCCAGGTGGAGCTCGTCCGCAGGGGCGAGGTGGCCCCGCGCGAGCTGGTCGAGCTCTGCCTGGAGCGGATCGAGCGGATCGACCCGCAGCTCAATGCGGTGCGCGTCGTCTTCGCCGAGCGCGCGCTCGCCGAGGCCGACCAGGCGGCTGCGCGCCGCAGAGGCGGCGACGAGCGCCCGCTGCTCGGCGTGCCGGTGCTGATCAAGGACGACGTCGACGTCGCGGGCGCTGTGACGTGCAAGGGCAGCGGCGCGGAGGACCGTCCGGCGGCCGACGACGCGGAGGTCGTCAAGCGGCTGCGCGCCGCGGGCGCGATCGTGCTCGGCAAGACGCACGCGCCGGAGCTGATGCAGTGGCCGTTCACCGAGTCGGCGACGTGGGGCGTGACGCGCAACCCATGGGCGCTGGAGCGCTCGCCGGGCGGCTCGAGCGGCGGCTCGGGCGCGGCGGTCGCCGCCGGGCTCGTTGGCGCGGCGCTCGCCAGCGACGGCGCGGGGTCGATCCGCATTCCCGCGACGTGCTGCGCGCTCTACGGCCTCAAGCCGCAGCGCGGGCGGATCCCGACCGCGCCCTACGAGGACGGCTGGCAGGGGCTCACGACGCTCGGCTGCCTGACGCGCTCGGTCGCCGACACCGCGCTGTGGTGGGATGCGGTCGCCGATCGGGACGAAGGCGGCGGCACGTTCTCGGCGGCGGTCGGCCGCGAGCCCGGCGCTCTGCGGATCGCTTGCTCGACGAGCAACCCGCTGTTCGCACCGCTGTGCGCCGAGCAGCGCGCCGCCTACGAGGCGACGGTCGCGCTGCTGCGCTCGCTCGGCCACACGGTCGAGGAGCTCAAGGTCCCCTACGCCGACATCCTCACCGAGATCGTTCCGCGCTACCTGCGCGGCGTCGCCGACGACGCCGCCACGCTCGCGCACCCGCGCCGCCTCGAGCGTCGCACGCGCGCGATGGTGCGGATGGGGCGGACGCTGCCGGGCGCGGCGATCGCGCGGGCGCGCGCGAACGAGGCGGCGACGGCGCGGCGACTCGGCCGCGTCTTCGCCGAGCACGACGTGCTGCTGACGCCGGGGACGGCGCAGCTCCCGCTGCCGGTCGGCAGATACGAGGGCCGCGGCGCGCTGTGGACGTTCAACGGCGTTGCCCGCTACACGCCCTACACGCCGGCATGGAACGTCACCGGCCAGCCGGCCGCCTCGGTGCCGGCCGGCTTCACGCCGGACGGGGTGCCGCTCGCCGTGCAGCTCGTCGGCCGCCCGCACGACGAGGCGACGCTGCTCTCGCTCTCGGCGCAGCTCGAGACGGCACGGCCGTGGGCCGACCGGCGTCCGCCGCTCGCGGCGTGAGCGAGCCCGACGAGCCGCTCGAAGCGGAGCTGCTCGCCGTCGCGCGTGCGGCTGCGCGGGCTGCGGCCGCCGAGCTGCTCGCCCGCTACGACCGCGCGGTCGAGGGCTTCGGCACGAAGTCGAGCGCGACCGACCCCGTCAGCGACGCCGACCGCGCCGCCGAGGCCGCGATCCGCCGCGTGCTGGCCGACCGCCGCCCCCGCGACGCGATCCTGGGGGAGGAGGGCGGCGAGACAGCCGACTGGACCCGCCCGTCCAGCGGCGTGCGCTGGGTCGTCGACCCGCTCGACGGCACCGTCAACTACCTCTACCGCTATCCGCAATGGTCGGTCAGCGTGGCCGCGCAGGACGCGGACGGGCCGGTCGCGGGCGTCGTGCTCGACCCGCTGGGCGGCGAGGAGCTGGCGGCGACGCGCTCAGGCCCGCTGCTGCGCGACGGCGCGCCGGCTGCGCAGCCGCCGCGCCCGCGCGCGACCTCGCTCGGCGTCGCGCTCGTCGCGACCGGCTTCGCCTATGACGCCGCGGTGCGGGCGCGGCAGGCGGAGGTGCTGCGGCGCGTGCTGCCACGCGTGCGTGACGTGCGCCGCGGCGGCAGCGCCGCGCTCGACCTCGCGTGGACGGCGCTCGGCCGCTGCGACGCCTACTGGGAGCGCGGCGTGAAGGTATGGGACGTCATGGCCGGCGCGCTGCTGTGCGGGCACGCGGGGTTGGAGGTCCACGAGCTGGCGGCTGCCGGCGGGATGCCGGCGGGGCTGCTCGCGGCGCCCCCGGAGCTGGCGGCCGAGCTGCTCGCGCTCGTCGCTTGAGCGGCGCTGCGCCCCGGAGCCGGACGCCGTCCACGTAGACTGCATGGAGCCGCCGGGGCGGTGGCGGAATGGCAGACGCGGTCGCCTCAAAAGCGACTGTCCGCAAGGACGTGCGGGTTCGACTCCCGCCCGCCCCACTCGCCGTACGGATCGGCCGAACGGGGTAGCGTCCCTTCGATGCACGCCGCAGTCCTTCACGAGCATGGCGCCGCGCCGGTCTACGAGCCGTTCGAGGAGCCGGTCGCGGAGTACGGACAGGTCGTCGTGGAGGTGGCGGTCGCCGCAGTCAACCCGGTCGACGTGCGCAAGGCGTCGGGGACCTACATCTCCGGACCGCCGCCGCTGCCCTCCGTCGTCGGGAGCGAGGGCGTCGGGCGGATCGCGGGCGACGGGCGCCGCGTCTACTTCGACCTGCCGCTCCCGCCGTTCGGCGCGTTCGCCGAGCGCGTGCTCGTGCGGGCGGAGGACCCGGTCGAGCTGCCCGACGAGGTCGACGACGGCGTCGCCGCGGCGCTCGGCATCGCCGGCCTCGCGGCCTGGCTGCCGCTCGCCTGGCGCGCGCAGCTGCGGCCGGGCGAGACGGTGCTCGTGCTCGGCGCGACCGGCGTCGTCGGCCAGCTCGCGGTGCAGGCGGCCAGGCTGCTCGGCGCCGGCCGAGTCGTCGCGGCGGGACGCGACGCCGAGCTGCTCGCGCGCGCGGCACGGCTCGGCGCCGACGCGACCGTCGAGCTGACGGGCCTGGAGGGGGCGGAGCTGACGAGCGCCTTCCGCGAGGCCGCCGGCGGCGACGTCGACGTCGTGCACGACCCGCTGTGGGGTCCGCCGGCCGCGGCGGCTGTCGAGGCGCTCGGCGTCGGAGGACGACTCGTCCAGCTCGGTCAGTCGGCTGGGGCGGAGGCGACGTTTCCGTCCGCCTCGATCCGCGGCCGCCAGCTGGAGGTCCGCGGCTACCTCAACTTCCTCGTCCCGCCCGAGCTGCGGCGGGAGGCGTATCGGACGCTCGTCGGGCACGCGGTCGCCGGGCGGATCGCGGTCGAGGTCGAGCGAGTCGCGCTCGCCGACGTGGCGGACGCGTGGGAGCGCGTGCAGCGCAGCGCGCACCGCAAGCTGCTGCTCGTCCCGTAGACGCCGCGCTCAGTGCGCGCTGTGCATCGGGCGGCGGTCGAGCCGGCCGACCGGCCGCTCCACCTCGACGTGCCAGTCCTGGCGGAAGCCCTGCAGCGTGAAGAAGATCAGCAGCGCCTGCAGCGGCACCAGCAGCAGCGTCAGCACGCCGAGCGTGTGCGAGTGCAGGCCGGTCGTGCCGAAGATCGATTCGGGCGTCGAGAAGCCGGCCTTGTCGCGGTCGAACCACTGCGGCCCGGCGATCACGGCAAAGATCCCGAGGATGATCGCGAGCGCGGTCACTACCGGCAGCGGCCCGCGGTTCCACTGCGCCACGTAATACGCCATCACGAGGTAGATGAGCACGTAGGCGAGTTGCAGGACCCCGCCGCTCTGCAGCGTCGACCAGCCGCCGAGGATCACGATCAGCATCACGGCGGCGGAGGCCAGCAGCAGCAGCACGACGATCGCGCGTGTGGTCTTCGACGACGCCTTGTCGCGGTTGGGGCGTTCGATCACGTAGCCCGCGTCCATCGCCCATGGACCCTACAATCTCTGCCGCCGCTAGGGTGTCAGTTGCGGGTGTGGCGAAACGGTAGACGCGCCGGCCTTAGGAGCCGGTGGCCAGGTAGAGGCCACTGTGGGTTCGAATCCCTCCACCCGCACTCCGGCGTGGGCGCGCACAGCCAGTAGCGTTCGCGCCATGGCCACCTGGGAGGACGTCCGCCGTCTTGCGCTCGCGCTCCCCGGGGTCGACGAGCACCGCTCGCGCGGCAACGTCCACTGGCGCGTGCGCGAGAAGGGCTTCGTGTGGGAGCGCCCGCTGCGCAGATCGGATCTGGCGGCGCTCGGTGACGCCGCGCCGGACGGGCCGATCCTCGGCGCGCGCGTCGAGCACCTCGGCGCGAAGGAGGCGCTGCTCGCCGACGACCCGGGCGTCTACTTCACGACGCCGCACTTCGCCGGCTTCCCGGCCGTGCTCGTGCGGCTGGGAGAGATCGGCGCCGAGGAGCTGGAGGAGCTGATCGTCGAGGCGTGGCTGTGCCGGGCGCCGAGACGGCTGGCGCGGGCGTACCTCGACACGCTCGGCTGAGAACGCGCCGGCCCGGGTAGGTCGTCGGGCATGGCCGGCGAGCGCCTCGCGATCTTCGACGTCGACGGCACGCTCGTCGACAGCACCTACCATCACGCGCTCGCATGGCACCGCGCGTTCTCAGAGCGCGGCATCGTGCTGCCGACCTGGCGGATCCACCGCGAGATCGGCAAGGGGGGCGACCGGCTCGTGCCGGACCTGGCAGGCGAGGAGGTCGAGCGGCGGGTCGGCGACGCGCTGCGTGAGCGCCAGCATGCGTTGTACGCAGAGCTGCTGCCGGAGATCCATCCGTTCGCGGGTGCGCACGAGCTGCTCGCCGCCTGCAAGGCCGACGGCTGGCGAATCGCGCTGGCCAGCTCCGGCCGGGCCGACGAGGTGGGCCACTACCTGGAGCTGCTGGACGCCGACGAGCTGCCCGACGCGGTCGTCAGCTCGGCCGACGTCGAGACGACCAAGCCCGCGCCGGACGTGCTCGCGCTCGCGCGGGAGCGGGCCGCGCCCGAGCTCGACCCGTCTGCCGTCCTCGTCGTCGGCGACGCGACGTGGGACTGCGAGGCGGCGGGCAGCGCCGGCATGACGCCGGTCGCCGTGCGCTGCGGCGGCTTTGGCGCCGAGGAGCTGGAGGCGGCCGGTGCGGTCGCGGTGTTCGAGACGCTGACCGAGCTGCGGCGGGCGATCGGACGGTTGCTGCCGGTCGGCTAGGCGCCGCTGATCTCCGGCACCGGCACGCTCCGCTGCTCGCCGCCCCCACCTACAATGGGGCGGCGACCAGCCCCCGGGGGACTGGTGTATCGGTAACACGGCGGTCTCCAAAACCGCAACGCCAGGTTCGATTCCTGGGTCCCCCGCTCTGGTGGTTCGGCGGAGGCGTCGACCGCTGATCACGCGCCGTCAGCGCGTCGTCTTGCGTGCCGTCGTCGGCGTGGCTGCGAGGTCGCCGAGGAGAGTGCGGCTCTCCTCGAGTTGCGTGGCGAGGATCTCGCGTGCGACGGCGAGGAGCTGGAAGGTGCGCGGGTCTTTCACGCGGTAGTAGACGTTGGTGCCGGCTTTGCGGCTCTCGAGGATGCCTTGGCGGCGCATGGTGGTCAGGTGTTGAGAGGTGCCGCCGGAGTCGAGGTCGAGTGCGGCTTGGAGATCGCCGACGGTCTGCTCGCCGTCGCGCAGCAGCTCGAGCACGCGAACGCGGATGGGGTGTCCGAGCAGGCGGAAGAAGTCGGCCTTGAGGCGATAGATCGGGGACTGGCTGTCGGGCTCGATCATCGGTGCTGCGGGCTTGCGGGCGGGCACGGCTCGACGATACTCGACAGCTGGCCGTCGATCTGTCTCTGCGGTGGCTGCATCAGTCGCACGGCATGTCCCGTGCGTGGCGGTAGATGTCGTAGGCGCGGCTGATCCGGTCGACGATCCCGGGCGGGACGGGGCCGTAGGGCGCGACGAGGTCGACGGCTTGCGTGAGCGTGTTCGGGCTGTGGCGCTCGAACAGCAGCTGGGCAGCCTGGTCGGCGCCCTTCTCGCCGTCGAGCACGGCGCGCGCGAGTCGCTGGTCGTAGCTGAGGGTGCTCGTCGCGTCCGCCATACCTTTGATTCTTCTAAGATTCAAGACTGGAAAGCTTTTGTTATTGTTGCACGCCGTGATCGCCCCGGGTGCAATCTGCGCGATGCGTCCGTTGCCGGCGGCGTGATGGCCGGCCCAGGGGGCGTTGGATCGCCGGCGCTCGGGCTGGACGGCCTGAGCGTGTTCTTCATGCTGGTGGTGACGATCGCCGCGGTGCCGGCGCTGCTGTTCGCGCGCGACGCGCCGCGCGAGACGCCGCACCGGCGGCTGCTGAACGCGCTCACGGTCGCCTTCGTGCTGGCGCTGCTGCTCGTGCTGGCCGCGCGCGACGCGGTGACGTTCCTTGCCGGCTGGGAGCTGATGACGTTGATCCCGGCGAGCGCGATCCTGGTCGTGCGGCGCGAGGCGCCGGTGCGGCGCGCGGTGTTCGTCTATCTCGCGATCACGCACCTCGGCGGCGTCGGCGTGTGGGTGGCGCTGCTCGTGCTCGCCAACGAGTGGGCGATCGGCGGCGCTGCGCCGACCGGCGGTGTGCAGGCATTGGTCGCGGTGGCGGCGCTGATCGGGTTCGGGACGAAGGCGGGGCTGATGCCGTTGCATGCCTGGCTGCCCCGCGCGCACCCGGTCGCGCCCGCACAGCTCTCGGCGCTGATGTCGGGCGTGATGGTGAAGGTCGCGCTGTACGGCCTGATCCGCGTGCTGTTCTGGTGGGACGGCCCTGGGCCGCGGTGGGTCGGGCTCGTGCTGCTCGCGCTCGGGCTGCTCTCGGCGCTGGGCGGGATCCTCTACGCGCTGGTGCAGCGCGAGCTGAAGCGACTGCTGGCGTTCTCGACGATCGAGCACGTCGGGATCGTCGCGCTCGCGCTCGGCGCCTCGCTCGTGCTCGCAGCCGGCGACGCCGGCCCCGGCATGTGGAGCGCGCTGGCGTTCGCGGCGGCGCTCTTGCACGTCGCCGGCCATGCGGTTGCGAAGGCGCTGCTGTTCCTCGGCGCGGGCGCGTTCGCGCGCGGGACGGGCGGCGGCCTCGAGCTCGACCGGCTCGGCGGGCTGCTGGCCCGGATGCCGTGGAGCGGGTGGGCGTTCCTGAGCGGCTGCGCGGGGATCGCGGGGATCGCGCCGTTCGGCGTGTTCGTCTCGGAGTGGCTGACGTTGCAGGCGTTGCTGCACGTCGCCTACGAGCCGGTCGCCGGCGTCGCGTGTGCGGGCGCGCTGGCCGCGGCGGGGTTGGCGGCGACCGCTGCTCTGGCGGTCTTCTGCTTCGTGAAGGTCGCGGGGCTCGTCCTGCTCGGCACGCCGCGCAGCGACGCGGCCGCCGCAGCCGAGGAGCAGCCCCACTCGACGCGGGCTGCACTCGCGCTGCTCGCCGGGCTGACCCTCGTCGGTGGCCTCGCGGCGGGCGTGCTCGTGCCGCTGCTCGCCGAGTTGGCGCCCGGTGGCGGCGCAGCTGTGCCCGACGGCGTCGGGCTGGCACTGCCCTCGACGGGCGGCCTGCCGGTGCTGGGGATCGTCGTCGCGCTCGTGGCGGTCTCCGCCGTCGTGCGGCTTGCGGTTCGCGGCCCGCGCGCGGCGCAGCGGCCGGCGTGGGCGTGCGGGCAGCGCGTCGAGCCGGCGCTCGCGTGGACGTCAGCCGGCTTCGCGAAGCCGTTGCGGCTGATGCTCGAGACGGGCTTCCGACCCCGCCGCGAGGTGAGGACCGACATACGCCACGGTGTCGTCCAGCAGGTCACGCACACCGCGGAGGTGCCGCACCTGTTCGACGCCTGGCTCTACGCGCCCGTGCACCGCGCCGCGGTGCGCGGCGCCACGATCGCGCGGCGGCTGCAGAGCGGCAGCGTGCGCGCGTACCTCGGCTACCTGCTCGGCGTGCTCGTGTTGCTGCTCGGGCTCGCGCGCTCGGGGTGGCTCGGATGAGCGCGACGGCGGTCGGGATCGGGGCGCTGCAGCTGGCGGGCGCGGCGCTGGCGCCGCTGTTCGCCGGCAGCGTGAACCGACTGAAGGGCCGTTTGCAGGGACGACGTGGCCCCTCGCCGCTGCAGCCCTACCGCGACCTGCGGCGCCTGTGGCGCAAGAGCGGCGTCGCGCCGGCCGGGGTCTCGCCGCTCTACGCGCTCGCGCCGCCGCTCGTGGCTGCAAGCACGCTCCTCGCGCTGCTGCTCGTGCCGCTCGCGGGCGAGGCGGCCGGCTGGGGCGTCGGGCACGACGCGCTGCTGCTGCTCGGCCTGCTCGCGCTCGGGCGCTTCGCCGTGGCGCTTGCGGCGTGGGACACCGGCAGCGGCTTCGCCCTGATGGGCGCCAGCCGCGAACTGACGATCGCCGTCTTCACCGAGGCCGTGCTCCTGCTCGCGCTGCTGCTCGTGATGCTCGGCGCCGGTCCCAGCAGCGATCTCGTTGCGATGGCCGCGGCCGGCTCCGCGCCATCAGCATGGGGCGAGCCGGCGCATTGGTGTGCGGCGCTGGCGTTCACGCTCGTCGCACTGGCGGAGGCGGGCCGCCTGCCAGTCGACAACCCGGACACGCACCTCGAGCTGACGATGATCCACGAGGGTCCGCTGCTCGAGTACGCCGGCCGCGAGCTCGCCTGCCTGCAATGGGCTGCGGCGACCCGGCTGTGGCTGCTGGCGCTGCTGGGCGCCGAGTTGGTAGCGCCGAGTGCGGGTCCGTTCGCGGCGCGTCTCGCGCTGCTCGTGGCGGCCCTCGTGGCGCTGGCCGTGGCGCTGGCGGTCACGGAGTCGGTGCTGGCGAAGATGCGGCTGCTGCGCGTGCCGGTGTTCCTCGCCGGCGCCGGCGCGCTGGCGCTGATCGGGCTCGGCAGCGTGCTCACCGGGGGCGGCGGATGAGCGGGCCGCTGCCGTGGGCGCTCGTCGCGCTGGGGTTCGCGATCGTCGTCGCGCGGCGTCGCTCGGCCGCGATCGGGCTGCTGGCGGCGCAGTCGCTGCTGCTCGGCGCGCTCGCGCTGCACGAAGCCCGCACGGCCGGCGCGCTCCTGCTGCCCGCGGTCGTGCTGCTCGCCCGCGGCATCGCCCTGCCGCTCGTGCTCGCACGCGTCACCGCGCTCACGCGCGAGCCGCGGCGCCTGGCCGCCGAGCGGTTCGCGCTCGGCCGGCTCGTCGCGGCGGTCGCGCTCGTGCTCGGCACGGTCGCACTCGCGCCGCCGCTCGGGCTCGAGCCGGCCGGGACCGCGCGCGCGGCGGTCGCGCTCGTCGTGCTCGGGCTCGCCGTCGCGGCGCTGCGGCGGCCGGTCGTCTTCCAGGCGATCGGCGTGCTGGTCGCCGAGAACGGCGTCTACCTCGCGAGCCTCGCGATCGCCGGCGGGATGCCCGGAGCGATCGAGCTCGGGCTCTGCTGCGACCTCGTCGTGACCGTCGCGGTCGTCGCGCTGCTCGGGACGAAGATCCACGCGCGACTCGGTAGCGGCGACACGGGCCTGCTGGAGACGCTGCGTGACTGAGGCGCTCGCACTCGCGACGCTCGCCGTTCCGCTCGTCGGCGCGCTGCTGTGCGCGTTGCCGGCCGCGCCGCGCACGACCGCGCGTCTCAGCACGGCGGCGGCGGTCGTCACGGCCGGCGTCGCGACCGCGCTCGCGCTGCGGATCCTGGTCGATCCGGTCGCTTCGGTGCCGGGCGCCTGGTACCTGGCGGACGCGGCGGCCGGCGTCTTCCTGCTCGTGATCGCCGTGATCGGACTGCTGAGCGCACTGACGCTGTCGGTCTACCTGCGCGACGCGCGTCCGGACCTGCTCGGCGGCGACGATGGACGCTCGCGCCGTGCGGTCCATGTCGCGTTCCTGCTGTTCTGGGGTGCGCTGCTGATCGTCCCGCTCGCCGCCAACCTCGCCGTCGCGTGGCTGCTCGTCGAGTCCACGACGGCCGCCTCCGCGTTGCTCGTCGCCACCAGCGGCAGACGCAGCGCACTGGAGGCCGGCTGGAAGTACCTCGTGCTGACGACCTTCGGGCTGACGATCGCGCTGCTCGGGATCGTCGTGCTCTACGCCGCGCTCGGCGATGGGAGCCGCTCGCTGCACACGCTCGACTGGGCGACGATCCGCGCCGGCGCGCACGCGCTCGACTCCTCGACGGCGACCGTGGCGGCGGTGCTGCTGTTGGCCGGTCTGGCCGCGAAGGCCGGCTGGGCGCCGGTGCACAACTGGCTGCCCGACGCGCACAGCGAGGCGCCCCCGCCGGTCAGCGCCCTGCTCTCCGCGGCACTCCTCCCAACGGTCGTGCTCGTCGCCTGGCGCGTGCAGACCGCGCTCGCACCGGGCAGCGCCGCCGGCGTCGTGCGTGCGCTGCTGCTCGGGTTCGGGCTCGTCTCGCTCGCGGTCGCGGTGCCGTTCCTGTGGCGGCCGATGGCGCTCAAGCGGCTGCTCGCCTACTCGAGCCTCGAGCACATGGGCGTGCTCGCGCTCGGAATCGGGTTCGGCGGCCCGCTTGCGATCGCGGGCGTGATCGTCCACCTCGCCGGCCACGCGCTCGCGAAGGCGCTCGGCTTCACCGCGACGATCCCGTTGCTCGCCGTCGACCCCGTCCTCGCACCCCGCCCCGCAGCCGGCCTGCCCGCCACCAGCCCGGCCGCCGCCGGAGCGGTCGGTCTCAGCCTCGCCACACTCGGCGGGATGCCACCCGGGCCGCTGTTCTTCAGCGAGTTGCTGATCCTCGCCGGCGGGATCGCGACCGACCACCTCGCCGTCACGATCGCCGCTGGCGCCCTGCTCGCGCTCGGCTTCCTCGGACTGGCGCATGCGCTGATCGAAGCGCTCGCCGCCGACCCGCCGACGCGCCGCGACACGACCATCGTGCGACGCCGCTCGCCGCGGCTGGTCGCGCTGACGGCCGGCGTCGCCGTCGCGCTCGCCGCACTGTCGGCCGGCGCGCTCGCACTTCCACACGCGCAGCTCGTCACGCGACTCGTCGGTGGGCTCCCATGACGGTGACGGGACGCGCATGCGAGCTGACCGCCGAGGCGCTTCCGTCCACGGCAGCCTGGGAGCGCCGCGTCGCCGAGGCGCTCGCGGACGGCTGGCGCTTCGCCGGCCTCGACGCCCGCCCGGCTGGCGATGGCGACGGCGCACGCGCTCGGCTGGTCCTTGTGCGCGAAGACCGGCTGCTGCTGCTCGATTGCCGCCAGCGCTCCGGACCGCTCCCGTCGCTGCTCACGCGGATTCCCGCAGCGCAATGGGACGAGCGCGAGGCGCACGACCGCCACGGGATCGCCTTCGCCGGCCACGACCCGCTGCGCCCACTCCTGCGCCACCCCGAGCAGCTTGCCGAGTGGACGACGCCCGTGCACGGTCGCGACACCCACCAGTTTGCCGTCGGTCCGATCCACGCCGGCGTCATCGAGTCCGGCCACTTCCGCTTCCACGTCGTCGGCGAGCGCATCCTCCAGCTCGACCCGCAGCTGTTCTACAAGCACCGCGGACTCGAACAGGCAGCCGAGGGCGAGCCGTCCAGCACGGCGCTCGCGCAGGTCGCACGGGCGTGCGGAGCGTGCACGGTCACGAACAGCGTCGCCTTCGCGCAAGCCTGGGAATGCGCCGCCGGCCTCTGGCCTGACGACGACCTGCGCCGCGCGCGCACGCTGCTGCTCGAGCTCGAGCGCCTCTACAACCACCTCGGCGACATCGCCGCGATCTGCGCCGGCGTCGGTCTCAGCGCCGGAACGATGGCGTTCGCCGCGCTCAAGGAGCGCGCGCACCGACTCAACGAGACGCTCACCGGCCATCGCTTCCTGTTCGACGCGATCGCGATCGACCGCAGCGACCTGACGATCGACCGCGTCAGCGCGCGAACGGCCGTCGCCACGCTCGTGCGGCTCCGCGACGACTTCCGCCGCGCTTGGCGCCAGCTCCAGTTCTCCCACTCAGCGCAGGAGCGCTTCAGCGGCTGTGGCGTCGTCACGCCGTCAGTCGCCGCCGAGCTCGGTGCCGTCGGCCCGGTCGCGCGCGCGACCGGGATTGCCGAGGACGTGCGTTGCCACAGTCCGCGCCTCCACTACGACGGGTTCGTGCCGGCCCTCCCAGAGGCCCCGGCCGGTGACGCCGGCGCCCGCCTCGAGGTCCGCGGCGCCGAGCTGACGGCGAGCTTCGGCATCCTCGCCGACCTCCTGAGCCAGCCGCTCCGACACGCCGCGGCGGCACCCGCCGGCTGCCGCTCCGGCATCGGCGCGAGCCGCGTCGAGAGCCCCCGCGGCGCAACGCTGTGCCTGCTCGAGATCGATGCGGACACCGACTGCCTCGCCACGGTACGCCTGCGGACCGGCTCCTACGCGAACTGGCCCGTCCTCTCCCGCACCGTCGTGGGCGAGCTGCTGCCCGACTTCCCGCTCGTCAACAAGAGCTTCGAGCTCTGCTACGCCTGCGTCGACCGCTGACCGCACCCGCGTGTTCGTCCTCCTGCACCAGCTCCAACGGCAGCGCCGCCGCATAGCCCTCCCGGCACCCACGTGCCGCGGCTCGCTCGCGCTGCGCCACGTCGACGCCGGCTCCTGCAACGCCTGCGAGCACGAGCTGACCGCGACCGCCGGCCCCCACTACGACCTCGAACGCCACGGCCTCCAGATCGTCGCCTCGCCCCGCCACGCCGACGTCCTGCTCGTCACCGGCACCATCACCACGCGCATGGCCGGCGCGCTCCGGGCCGCCTACGATGCGATGCCCGAACCACGACTCGTCGCCGCGCTCGGCAACTGCGCGCTCGACCGCAACCGGATCGGCAGCCCAGCCCAGCACGCGCCGGCGCTCGACCAGATCCTGCCCGTCCACCTCCGCATCCCCGGCTGCCCACCGACGCCCGCGATCATCGCCGAGCAGCTCCTCAGCCTGTTGGATCGACCGGCAGAGGCACGGTAGGGCGCCGGCCGGGGTCAGTCAGGAGACGCGGCTGCGTCAACAGCTCGGCACAGGCGCCGGCGTCCGCGGGGACCGGCGGCGGCCGGGTGCCACTGCCGCTCGTGGGCGCGGCGCTCGTCCGTTCCGCCGAGGCTCGGCGGCTGGCGACGGCGATCGCGTCGCTGCAGGAGATCCGCAAAGCGCTGGAGCACGAGCTGCGCGGCGCCGTCGCCACGACGATGACGCCGCTGCTGTCGCGCACCGACGCCTACTTACAGATAGAGCGATTCGGCGCTACCCGCGGCGTTCTGTCCCTGCGACTGTCTCTGCACCAAGCGATTCGCGACCACCACGGCCCAAACCGCCAATCCACGCAAGCCTCCAAAACCGCAACGCCAGGTTCGATTCCTGGGTCCCCCGCTCTACTGGCAGCCCGAGGGACTGCCGTTATACTCCTGGTATGAAGACCGCCGTCTCCATTCCTGACGACCTCTTTCGCAAGGCCGACGAGCTTGCCAGTCGAACGGGCAAGAGCCGCAGCGAGGTCTACCGCGACGCGCTGGCTGACTACGTCTCGCGGCGGGAGCCCGGTGCCGTCACCCGTGCCCTCGATGAGATCGCCGACGAGATCTCCAGCGAAGAGCGCGCGTTCACTGCGGTGGCCGCCCGTCGGACGCTTGCGCAGAACGAATGGTGATCAGCCAGGGGGACGTCTGCTGGGCGTCGCTCGACGACCCGGTCGGCTCCTCCCCCGGGTTCCGGCGGCCAGTGGCCGTGGTCCAGGGCGACAGCTTCAACGCGAGCCGGATCGCAACGATCGTCGTGGTGCCCCTGACCAGCAACCTGCGCCTGGGCGCCGCGCCCGGCAACGTCGTCTTGGACGCTGAGCGCACCGGACTGCCGAAAGACTCCGTCGCGAACGTCTCTCAAGTCCTGACGATCGACCGCTCGCTTCTGACCGAACGCGTCGGACGCCTCACGGCCAGCGATCTACAGCTCGTCCTCGCCGGGATAGACCTCGTGCTCGGCCGGGAGTGATTCGCAGCGGCTCTGTCCCTGCAACTGTCCCTGCGCCCTCGCGGACCCCGTTGCACCAGACCGCACGGCCGATCCACGCAAGCCTCCAAAACCGCAACGCCAGGTTCGATTCCTGGGTCCCCCGCTCTGGTGGTTCGGCGGATCTCCCGGCCGCAGGGCGATCTCGTCTTCAGCTTCTCGCGGGCGATCCGCATGGGTCCGCTCGTGGCGATCCCTGGATGCGGACGCTCCGGAGGGGCTATGGAGAGGCGGGAGGGCGGGAACACACGAGAAGAGCTCGAGCCTAGCGCGCAGCGCCGCATCCGCTACTGCTTGAACGACATCAGGTCCGCCCGTCTCCGTACAGTCACCGGCCTCAAGGGGGCGGAAGGGTGCATTTGAGTCCGGCCTAAACCGTTGGTGTGCGGGTATCTCGACTCGGATGCACCGCGCGCCGAGGGATGGGAAGCGTGCATTCGATTCCCGGGTCCTCCGCTTTGGTGGCTTGGCGGATGGCTTGAGGTGGCTGGCGATCATGCCCGGTCCGCCCGTCAGCGTCGATCCGTGTGGATCCGCTCCGGATCGGACCTTTCGGTCCTGGAACCGTCCGTGCGGGCGCTTCATCCCAGAGCCACCCGCGCCGCGATCTCCTCGGCGATCGCGAGCGAGGAGGTCGCGGCGGGGGAGGGGGCGTTGCGGATCCAGACGACGCGGGTGTCGCCGCCGATGCGGAAGTCGTCGACGAGCGCGCCGTCGGGGTCGACGGCCTGGGCGCGCACGCCGGCGCGGGCTCGGACGACGTCCTGCGTGCGCAGCTCCGGCACGTAGCGGCGCGCATGCGCGACGAATGCGGCCTTCGAGCGCGAGCGGCGCAGCTCGCCGGCGCCCGCGCGCCAGTGGCGGCGCAGCAGGCGCCAGGTCCCGCCGTAGCGAGCCAGGTCGACGATGTCGCGACCCGGCGCGAGGACGGCGTTGGGGCCGATCAACACGGAGCCGTCGAGCGTGCGCGTGAGGTGCACCCCGAGGAACGGCAGCGCCGGATCGGGCAGCGGGTAGATCAACCCGCGCACGAGCGCGGCGCGCTGCGGCGGCAGCGCCCAGTATGCGCCGCGGAACGGCACGATCCGCGGCGCACTCGGCTCGCCCGAGCGGCGCGCGAGGCGGTCGGCCTGCAGCCCTGCGCAGACGATCGCGCGGTCGGCGCGCAGCGTGGAGCCGTCGGCCAGCTCGAGCGCGACGGGACCGCGCGAGGCGGCAGCGGCCGCGCGGGCGACGCCGCTCGCCTGCACCCGCACGACCTCCGCGCCTGTCCGCATCTCCCCGCCGCGCTCGCGCAGCTCGTCCGCCAATGCGAGCGCGACGGCGCGGAAGTCCGTGATCGCGGTCTGCGGCGAATGCAGCGCGGCGATTCCCGCCGCGTGCGGCTCGACCGCGCGCAGCCCGTGGGCGTCGAGCCGCCGCAAGCCCGGCACGCCGTTCGCGCGCGCCCGCTCGTGCAGCCGGTCGAGCCGTCCGAGCTCGCGCTCCTCCAGCGCCACGACGACCTTCCCGCATGCCACATACGGCAGCCCGCGCTCGACGCAGAACGCGCGCAGCAGCTCCGCGCCGCGTCGGCACAGCAGCGCCTTCAGCGAGCCCGGCTCGTAATAGACGCCGGCGTGGACGACGCCGGAGTTGCGCGCGGTCTGGTGCGTCGCCGGCTCGGCCTCGCGCTCGAGCACCACGACCTCCGCGTCGGGACGCGTCACGGCGATCAGGCGCGCTGTCGCGAGCCCGACGATCCCGCCGCCGACGACCGCGACGCGCATCAGCCGCCGGCCAGCCCCGCCGCGCGCTCCAGCAGCAGCCGGCGCTCGCGCTCGTTGGCGGTCATGCCTGCGGCGCGCGTCAGCTCGGCGTACGCCTCCTCGCGGCGGCCGAGTCTCGCCAGCAGGTCGGCGCGCACGCTCGGCAGCAGGTGATATGCCGTCAGCTCGCGCGCGTCCGCGAGCGCGTCGACCAGCTCGAGCCCCGCCGCCGGCCCGGACGCCATCGCGACCGCGACGGCGCGGTTCAGCTCCACGACCGGCGAGGCAGTCAGCGCCGAAAGCGCGTCGTAGAGCGCGACGATCCGCTCCCAGTCGGTGTCCTGCGGCGTGCGCGCGCGGGCGTGGCAGGCGGCGATCGCGGCCTGCAGCGCATAGGGCCCGAGCCCGCCGCGGCTGAGCGCCTCGGCGCGGTCGAGCGCGCGCAGCCCGCGCCCGATCAGCAGCAGGTCCCAGCGCGAGCGGTCCTGGTCGGTCAGCAGCACCGGCGCGCCGCCGGGCCCGCGGCGCGCACGCAGGCGCGACGCCTGCAGCTCCAGCAGGGCCGCGAGCCCGTGCACCTCGGGCTCGCGCGGCATCAGCTCTGCGAGCATGCGCGCGAGCCGCAGCGCGTCCTCGCACAGCTCCGGGCGCGTCCAGTGCTCGCCGCTGCTCGCCGCGTAGCCCTCGTTGAAGACGAGGTAGATCACGCCGAGCACAGCCGGCAGGCGCTCGGCGAGCTGCTCGCCGGCCGGCACCTCGAACGGCACGCGGGCGGCGCCCAGCGTTCTCTTCGCGCGCGCGATCCGCTGCTGGACGGTCGCTCTCGGCGTCAGGAACGCGCGCGCGATCGCGTCGGACGTGAGGCCGCCGAGCAGCCGCAGCGTCAGCGCCACGCGCGCCTCGATCGCGAGGACCGGGTGGCAGCACATGAAGATCAGGCCGAGCAGGTCCTCGCCGGTCTGCTCGACGGCCGTGGCTGTCGGGTCCTCGGCCGCCTCCAGCTCGCGCGCGAGCTGCTCCTGCTTGGCCTGGAGCGTCTCGCCGCGGCGGAAGAGGTCGATCGCGCGGTGCTTGGCGGTGGCCATCAGCCAGGCGCCCGGGCTCTCCGGGACGCCCGACCGCGGCCATCTCTCCAGCGCGACGACGAGCGCGTCCTGCGCGAGGTCCTCGGCGAGGCCGACGTCGCGCGTCATGCGCGTGAGCGCGCCGACCAGCCGTGGCGACTCGATCCGCCAGACGGCGTCGATCGTGGCGCGCGTCGTCGCGTCCATCGCGCTACTGCGGCTCGCCGGCAGCCCGCGCGCGCAACCGCGCCTCCTGCTCGCGCAGCTCCGGCGTGAGCTCGTCGCCGAAGTCGTCGGCCTCGAAGACCTGGCGGATCTCGACGTCCGAATCGCTCTCCATCGGGTTCGGGCAGCGCTTGACCCACTCCACGCACTCCTCCAGCGACTTGCACTGGAGGATCCAGAAGCCGGCGATCAGCTCCTTCGTCTCCGCGAACGGGCCGTCGACGACCGTCCGCCTGTCGCCCGCGAAGCGCACGCGCGCGCCCTTCGAGCTCGGTTGCAGCCCCTCGCCCGCGAGCAGCACGCCGGCGTTCGCCAGCTCCTCGTTGTAGGCGCCCATCGCCGCAAGCAGCTCCTGTCTCGGCATCACGCCCGCCTCGCTCTCGGCGGTCGCCTTCACCATCACCATGAATCGCATCCGGCGGCTCCTTCTCGTCGTGGCCCGCAGGCCTGGTTTCTACCGTGACGACGAACAGGCCGTGGCGAAATCGACACGACCGGGGCCGACGCGTCAGCGCGCGAGCGGCTGGGCGCCCCGGGCGCGCAGCGCCTCGACCGAGACGAGCGTGATCTCGAGCGTGCGGCAGTCCTCGACGAGCCGCAGCGAGGGCTCCTGCGGCAGCTCGCCGACGATGCCGATCAGCGCGCCGCCGGCGGTCAGGTAGGAGCCGACGGCGAACGGGTCCTGCACGGGGGCGCCGGGTGCGGTCAACGGTCGCATCGCAGGCGAGCCTACGGCGGCGGCGCGGCGCGGCCATCGGTGGCGCGCCGCGCCTCACATCCGGGGTTTCCCGTCCTGTCCTTCGTAGAGCTGGGCGACGGTGACGCCGAGCGCGTCGGCGAGCCGCACGACCGTCGTCGAGCGCGGGTCCTTGTTCGCGCGCTCGATCTCGCTCAGGTGCTTGGGGTGGATGTCGGCCGCGTACGCGAGCGCCTCCTGCGAGAGCTCCCGCTGGCGGCGCAGGTGACGGATCGCGTCACCCAGCGCGCGCAGCTCGGGGGAAGGCTGCTCGAATCGTCTGCGCTGCGTCATCGGCCAATATCCCGCTGTTCGAACAACACGAACATATGTTCGCACACGGTGCAAGGGCGTGCGCCGGTTCGTCAGCGGTCGAGCCGCTCGTCGACCAGGTCGAAGAGGTCGCCCGAGCGCATCTCCAGCGCGTCGGCGAGCTTGAGCACGGTCGTGAGGCGCGGATCCTTGTTGGCGCGCTCGATCTCGCCGACGTGCTTGGCGCTGAGCCCCGCTTCGAGCGCGAGCGCCTCCTGGGAGAGGTCGCGGTCGCGGCGCGCCTTGCGCAGGGTGCGACCGAACGCGAGCAGTTGAGGCGAGGCGGCGGTACGCATCCGTTCCGTGAACGCTCCACCACCGATGGACCTTCAGCCACCGTCTGCTGATGGTAAATCTCCACCGTAAGACGGTTTTCTGTCTATAGTCGTTCTTCCGGCGTCTTGGCACCCCGGCTTCGCCGCGCGTGATCCCCCTCACCGTGTCGGCAGGCAGGCAGGGGCACCGGGTGCCGGTTTTCGCTCCGGACCCATACGGAGCAGGCAGTGCGAACGCCCCGCGACCCCCGGGCCTCGGGGCGTTCGTCGTCTCGCGGTCCCTCGGTTCGAGCGCCGTCGCGCCCGCTCGCGACGGCGGCTTGCTTTGCGTCGAGTATCACGATATATCTTTAAAGCATCGAGATACTTCAACATAAGGAGCTGGACATGTACCGGACTGCACCGCAGTTCGCAGGCGCCGGCTGCGGCCGCGCCGAGACCCATCCCGGCTGGCGTGCGATGGGCGGCCGCCACGGGCACGGGCCGGGCGCCGGACGCCCCGGTGGCGGCTGGGGCTGGGGCTGGGGCCCGATGATGGGGATGGGCGGCCCCGGCGGCTTCCGTCGCGGGCGCAAGGCGCGCCGCGGCGACGTCCGCACCGCCGCGCTGCTGCTGCTCGCCGAGGAGCCGCGCAACGGCTACCAGATCATGCAGGAGCTGGAGGAGCGCAGCGGGGGAGCCTGGAGCCCCAGCGCGGGGTCGATCTACCCGGCGCTGCAGCTGCTCGAGGACGAGGGGCTCGTGCGCTCCGAGCAGGTCGACGGGCGCAAGCTGCTGCACCTCACCGACGCCGGCCGCAAGCTCGTCGAGGAGCGCGGGGCCGACCAGCCGGCGCCGTGGGAGGAGATGGCCGGCGACGTCTCCGAGGACGCACGCGCCATCATGCAGGTGGTGAAGGAGGTCATGATCGCGGTCACGCAGGTCCTGCAGGTCGGCGACGAAGCCCAGCGCGCCGAGGCGCGCAGACTGCTCGTCGGCGTGCGCCGCGACCTCTACCGCCTGCTCGCGGAGGACGGCGAGAGCGAGGGCGGCGCGTGAGCGAGCTGGCCGTCGAGGTCCGCGACCTCGTCAAGCGATTCGGCGACGTCGAGGCGGTGCGCGGCATCGACCTCGACGTTCCCGCCGGCGAGACGTTCGGCTTCCTCGGGCCCAACGGCGCGGGCAAGTCGACGACGATCTCGATGCTGTGCACGCTGATCGCGCCCGACGCCGGCAGCGCGCGGGTCGCCGGGCACGACGTGGTCGCCGAGCGCGACGACGTGCGCCGCAGCATCGGGCTCGTCTTCCAGGAGCCGACGCTCGACATGTACCTCACCGCCGAGCAGAACCTGCGCTTCCACGCCGAGCTCTACGGCGTGCCGAAGGCGGTCGTGCCGGCGCGCATGCAGCTCGTGCTGGAGATGGTCGGGCTGTGGGAGCGGCGCAGCTCGCTCGTCTCGACGTACTCGGGCGGGATGAAGCGCCGGCTCGAGATCGCGCGCGGCCTGCTGCACGCGCCGCGCGTGCTGTTCCTCGACGAGCCGACCGTCGGCCTGGACCCGCAGACGCGCGCCTCGATCTGGAGCTACATCGAGCAGCTCAAGGGGCAGGAGGACATCACGATCTTCCTGACGACCCACTACATGGACGAGGCGGAGCACTGCGACCGCATCGCGATCATGGACCAGGGGAAGATCATCGCGCTCGACACGCCGGCAGCGCTGAAGGCGAGCGTCGGCAAGGACCGCGTGCAGCTGCAGGTCGACGACGCCGACGCGGCGATCGCGGCGCTGCGCGAGCGCTTCGACCTCGACGCGACGATCGCCGAGGGGCACGTGACCGTATCTGTGCCGGGCGGCGAGGAGTTCGTGCCGCGGCTGTTCGCCGAGCTGGGCGTGCCGATCCGCGGCGTGTCGGTCGCGCGGCCCTCGCTGGACGACGTCTTCATGTCCTACACCGGCACGACGATCCGCGACGCCGAGGCCGGACGGCAGGACCCTATGCTGGCGATGATGCGAGGGAGGCACTAGACGATGGCGAGCACCTCGACCGCTCCGGCGTCGGCCGGTTCGACCGCGACCGCGCCCCCGCCTGTCCGCGTCGTCGTGCCGCCCAGCGGCTGGCGCGCCGACCTGCGCGGGATCAAGGTGGTCTGGCAGCGCGAGCTGATCCGCTTCTGGCGCGACAAGCTGCGGATCGCCACCTCGCTGTTCCAGCCGCTGATCTTCCTGTTCGTGCTCGGCGGCGGGCTCTCGCACCTCGCCTCCGGCGGCACCCAGGGCGTCGACCTGCGCACGTTCATGTACCCGGGCGTGCTGGCGATGGCGGTGCTGTTCACGGCGATGTTCAGCGCCGCCTCGGTCGTCTGGGACCGCGAGTACGGGTTCCTGCGCGAGATGCTCGTCGCGCCGGTGCGGCGCGGCTCGATCGTGCTCGGCAAGTGCCTCGGCGGCGCGACGGTCGCCGCCTTCCAGGGACTGCTCGTGATGGCGCTCGCGCCGCTCGTGCACGTTCCCTACTCCGCGGTGCTCGTGCTGGAGGTGCTCGCGCTGCAGCTGCTGCTCGCGTTCATGATCACCGCCTTCGGCGTCATGTGCGCGGTGCAGATCAAGCAGATGCAGGCGTTCATGGCGCTGATGCAAATGCTCGTGATGCCGCTGCTGTTCCTCTCGGGCGCGCTGTTCCCGCTGACCGGCCTGCCGCGCTGGCTGGAGGTGCTCAACCGCTTCGACCCGCTGACGTACGCCGTCAACCCGATCCGCACGGCCGTCTTCGAGCGCATCAGCCTGACGCCGGCGGCGAGAGCGGCGCTGCTGCCGGGCATCACGTGGTTCGGCTGGCAGGTGCCGATCGCGGTGCAGGTGCTCGTCGTCGTCGGGTTCGCGGTGGCGATGACCGGCGTGGCGATCTGGGAGTTCCGCAGAGCCTGAGTCCGGCGCCGTCAGTCGCGCGGCCGCGCGAGCAGGCGCAGCGTGCCCGGCAGCGGGTCGAAGACGATCCAGTCCTCGCCCTCGTCGGGCAGCGGCAGCTCGATGCCCGCGAACGGCGGGGGTGCGGGGGGCTCGGGCTCTGGCTCCGGCGGGCGCGGGGCGGGGGCGAGTGGAGCCGGCGGCCTCGCCTCCGGCCCGGCCGGTGCGGGCGTCGCGGCGGCTGGCGCGACGGAGACCGGTCTGTCCGACGCGGGCTTCGCGGCGGGCGGAGCCGCGGACTTCGCGCCGCTCGGCGCGGGCGCAGGCTTCGCGGCGGGTCGAGCCGCCGTCGGCGGCGCGGGGGGCGCGGACGGCGGACGCGCCGGCGGCGCGCCGTCGTGCTCGACGCCGGCGATCACGCGCGTGCCGCCGTCGTTGCCGACGATGTCGGGCGCGCGCGGCGGCGCCGGCTTCGGCCCACGGCCGAGCTTCGCGACGATCCGGCGCGCTCTGTCCATCTCCGTCCCACGCTTGAGCGGGAGCGAGAACCGCTGCTCGCCGAGGTCCGTCGTGAACCACAGCGTCAGCGTGCAGCTGTGCTCGTCGAGCAGTGCGAGCACGTCGGCGCACGGCCGCTCGTACCTGCCCGGCCTGCTGCCGGTCTCGCGCAGCATGACGCGGCCTCTGACGATCGCGACCGCGCGGCCGTGCGCCTCGATCGAGAGCTGCGGCTTTCGGCTCACGGCGCGCTCCGCTCGCCGAAGACGAGGCCGCCGTCGCCCGGCACCGGCTTGCGATGGTCGACGGCGCCGAGGCGGATCTCGAGCGGGATGCCGCCGGGGAAGGCGCGGCAGCGCAGCCCGCGGTGCGCGGGATCGCGGTCGAGGTGCCGGCAGCGGTGGCAGATGCCGGCCACGCGCGCGGTGAAGGTGGTGCTCGGAGTCTCGGTGCTCACGGGAGCCTCAGGTAGGTGACCGTCAGGCGCAGGGCGCCGGTGGCCGGGTCGCGGCGCGCGCTCTCCGGCAACGCGACGAGGTAGCCGCCGCGCGGCAGCAGCATCTCGCGCTCGCCGTGCCAGGGGCCGATCGGATCGCCGTCCGGATGCAAGGCGGTCATGTCGATCGCGGGCGTCCCGGGCGGCACGTCGACGCGCAGGTGGACGGCGCTCGGCGATCCGTAGCGGCCGCCCGGCTTCGACGTGCTCAGGTACGCGGGCTCCTCCAGCGCGGCGCTCGCGTCGAGCGCGGCCGTCGTCACTGCGTCGCCGCTGCTGCCCGGCACGAGCGAGTCGAAGAAGTCGCGCTCGACGACGCGGTCGAACGTCATCCACTCGTGCAGCGGCTCGGCGACCGCAAAGGCCGCGTCGACGCGCTCGATCAGGCCCGCGTCCTCGGCGGTGATCGCGCCGGCGCGCAGGCGCCCGCCGAGCGTCTCGCCGGCGCGGCCGCCGAGCGCGCGCAGCGCGTCCCAGCTGGCCGCCGGCAGCGTGGCCGGAAGCGCGCCGGGCATGCGGCCGGCCGCGGCGCCCGACGCGCCGGCTCGCGTGGGCGACGCTGCAGCGGTCAGCGCCACCGCCCCCGCCGCGGCCGCGGCCTCCGCGGGCGCGTCGACCGCGTCGATCTGCCGGGCGATGCCGTCCAGCTCGGCCGCGCCGTGGCCGGCGTGCCGCTCGGCCTCCGTCTCGACGCGCGTCGCCACGCTCCGTACGCGCGCGGCCACGTCCTCGGCGAGCGCGAGCGCCGCGAGGGCGGCCTCCAGCCGCGCCCGAAGCCAGGCCACCAGGTCCGGATCGCCGCAGTTGCGCAGCTCGGCGTCGCGTCGGGCGACCTCCTCGCGCACGCTCGCCACCAGCGCGCGCATCGCGCCGCGCACGCGCTCGAGCGGCTCGGCCAGGCGGCCGGGGGAGCTGTGCAGGCGGGCGCGCAGGTCGTCGAGGGCGACGACCGACTCGACGCGCAGGTGCGCGCCGCTCATCGTCCGACGGCCTCCGCCAGCAGCCGCCGCAGGTCGGCCGGGTCCTCTGGCGCCAGCAGGACGCTGAGCACCTCGCTCTCGCCGCCGGGGCGGACGAGCAGCGCGCGTCCGTCGGCCAGCTCGGCGGCGGCCGCCGAGCCGACGATCGTCTCCGAGCCGCGCGCGTCGAGCCGGTGCGCGAGCACCCAGCCGAGCTCGTCGCGCATGCCGTAGCCCAGCATGCGCCCGAGCGTGCCGGCCGCCTCCGCCCACACCGCGGCGTGCAGGCCGGTGCGCGGACCGTGGACGAGCAGCGCCTGGAACGCCTTCGCGGGGGTCGGCGGCGCGTCGTCGCCGGCCGGGTCGAAGCTGCGCTCCTCCGGCTCGCGCAGGTCGTCGGCGCGCTCGAGGCCGAGCACCGCGATCAGGTGCGGCGCGCGCTCGGTCTCGTCCGTGCGGCGCGCGTCGAGCTCGGCGGCCGCGGCGACGAGCCACGGCCCGATCGCCCGCCCGCGCAGCCACGCCACCCGCCCGTCCGCGCTGGCCGCGACGGCCGCGCGCACCTCGGCCGTGTGCTCGTCGCGCAGGCAGTCGAGCACCGTCACGACCGGTCCCGTCCCCGGCCCGCAGCTGCGCAGCCAGCCGAGCACGAGTCCGCCGAGCACGCCGAGCGCGTGCTCGCTGCCGCCGCCGACGTGCAGCAGGCTCGCGGCGCTGCGCCGCTCGAGCGTCTCCGGCTCCGGCGGGCGCAGCGAGGTCGGGTCGCCGAGTGCGACGCGCACGTCCAGCACGCCCGGCGCGGCGCTGCCGAAGGCGCAGGCGGCGCGCGGCGGCGCGCCGCCGAAGCGCACGCCGCCGGGCGGTGACGGCGCGGGCGCCGGCGTGCGGGCGGCCCGCGGGCCGAAGTTGGCGCGCACGCGCGGGGCGCCGGCGGCCGGCGCCGTCTCCGCCTCCTCGGCGGCGGGCGCCGCGGCGCGGCCGAGCAGCCGTGCGACGGTCAGCGAGCGCTCCAGCCGCGTCGGCCCCGTGCCGTCGAGCACGCGCGTCGTGCGCGGACGGCCGGCGCCGCGCGCGGCGAGGCCGGCGAGGAACGCGTCCATGTACGGCTCGTCGCTCAGCCCCACGACGAACGGCTCGTTCGCGTCGCTCGCGCGCGAGGGGCTCGCGTTCAGGATCGCCGCGCCCGGCTGCGCGAGCGCGGCGGCAGCCGTGTTGCGCTCGGAGAACAGCGCCTCGGACTCGGCCACGTCGCTGAGCTGGAGCGCGATCCGCACGACCGCCTGCTTCTTGACGTCCTCGTCGAGCCCCGACCCGCGGATCGTCTGCGAGGCGAGCAGCAGGTGGATGCCGCTCGCGCGCCCCTGCTTCGCGAGCGTCCGCAGCCGCGCGTTGGCCGCCTCGCTGACGCGGTCGTGGCCCTCGGTCAGCACCTGGAACTCGTCCGCCAGCACGAGCACCCGCGGCATCTGCGCGCCGGTGACGCGACGGTACTCGGCGAGGTCGTCGACGGGCCGCCCCTCGCGCTCGGTGACGGCGCGGATCGTGCGCTCGCGGTCGCGCATCTCGGCGATCAGGCCGTCGAGCAGGTGGATGCCCTTCTCGCGCTCGCAGTCGACGACGATCGTGTCGGCGTGCAGCAGCGGATGGCGCTCGGAGGCGAAGATCTCGAAGCCGACGCCGTTGCGGAAGTCGATCAGCGCGAAGCGCAGCTCCTCGGGCGGGTAGATCATCGCGCCGACGGTGATCAGCGTGCGCAGCAGCGTGCTCTTGCCCGACCCGGTGGTGCCGGCGACGAGCACGTGGTGGCGCGTGGTGCCCTTGCGCCCGAGCACGAGCGTCTGCGTGGCGCGCGCGCTCGCCGGGCCGAGCGGCAGCACGATCCCGTCCGCCGTGGAGCCGCGCCACCAGCTGTCGGGCTCGCCGACGCGCGGGATCGGCGGGGCGCCGGCATGTCGCGCGGGGCTGTCGGCGATCTCGCCGGCATAGCGTCTGAGCACGTCGTCCATCCCGACGGCGCGGTCGCGCGAGCCGCCCGTCGCCGTCCCGATCCGCTCCAGCAGCCGCCCGAAGCGGGTCGCGTCGGCGCGCGCCTCGACGCGCAGGTCGAGGCCGTCGTCGGCGGCCAGCTCCCAGTGCGCGCGGCACGTCGGCGCGGTCAGCTCGGCCGGCGCGTCCCATGCGTTCCAGGCGTCGATCGCCGCCGGCGCGATCCGCAGCGAGGCCGCCGCGAGCGGGCCGAGCTCCGCGCCGTAGGGCAGCTCGGTCGCGCGGTTGCGGTGCACGACGACGATCACGCCGGCGGCGGGGCCGCGCTCGGCGATCGTCGCGAGCCGCTTGACCGCCTCCGCCGAGAAGCGCTCCGGGAAGCCCGCGACGACGAGCAGCCGGTACGGCGTCGCCGTCGAGCCGGCATGCGCGTTGTGCTCCTCGAGCGTTCTGAACGAGCCGCGCAGGAACGCGGCGTTGACGTGTGCCACGTGGCGCGTGAGGTCCTCGAGCAGCTCCTCGATGTCGCGCGCCTCGACGACGACGCGCTCGCCGAGCAGGCGCGCGTCGTACTCGCCGAGGTGCATCAGCGGGCTGAACGTCTCCGTCAGGCCGACCGGATCCACGAGCGTCGTCTCGACCGCGCCGGCCGGCAGCGACGCGAGCACGCGCACGACCAGCGGCACGAGCGTGTGCTGGAGGCCGCGCGGGTGGCCGTCGGTCTCCAGCAGCAGTGGAGGACCGCTCGGGCAGCGCCACAGCAGCGGCATCGTCCACGGGGCGTCGCGGTGGGGGAAGCGCAGCGTGCCCACCCGCACCCGCCCCAGCGGTCTCGCCGGCAGCGTCCAGTCGTCCCAGCGCGCGTCCGCCCAGCCCGGCTGGACCGCCTCGGCCGCGGCGGCGGCGGCCGCCCATCTCGGTTGCAGCAGCGCGCGCTCGCGCTGCCAGCGCAGCTTGCGCTCCTCGCGCTCCTCGCGCAGCGTGCGCACCGTGCGATCGCGCGTCTCCGTCGCGCGCCGGCGCAGCGTGTCGCGGTAGCGCTTGGTCAGCGCGCGCGCGGTCGCGAGGTCGGCGCAGAAGGCGTCGAGCTTCGACTGCGCGAACAGCCACCACAGCGGCGGCGGGTCGCTGCGCAGGCCCGGGTCGACAGCCGTCGCCGTCGCGCGCTCCAGCTCCACGACGCGCGCCACGCACGCGGCCGGGTCCGTGACGCCGGCGGCGTCTGACGCCGCGTGCGCGCGGCGCTGCGCAGCCTTGAGCTTCCCGACCTTGCCGCGTCGGCGGGCGGCGCGCTCCAGCGCGGCCGCCCGCGACGCGAGCTCCTTCATCGCCGGCGGGTCGTCGATCGCCGCCAGCGCCTCGCGGTACTGCTCCTCGGCGGCCGCGACCCGCTCGTCGATCGCCTGTGCGTCGCGGCAGGCCGCCACGGCGGCGTCGCGCAGCGCGTCCGCGAGCACGAGGCCGGCGTCGGCCGCCGCGTGGGCGCCGGAGCCTCCGCCCGGCGGCGCGGGGGGGTCGGCGGCGCGGGGCGGCGGCGCCGCGCGCGCCGGCGCACGCTCGGTCCCCGCGGGCGCGCGTCTGAAGCCGGTCGCGCGGATGCGCCGCTCGCCTGAGCCGCTCGTGCTCATCGGGCCAGCAGCGCCGCGACCCGGTCGAGCGGCTCGAGCTCGGCGTCGAGCTCGCGCGCGCCGCGCCGCAGCTCGAGCACATAGGGGTCGAGCGCGGCGCGCCGCACGCGCCGCAGCGCGACGCCCTCGGCGACCGCGCCGCTCGCCTCCCACGCCGCCAGCAGCGCCTGACGCTCGCGGTCGAGCGCGGTCGCGGCGGCGAGCACGGCCTGCCCCGCGGCGGTCATCTCAGCTGATCGCCTCGATCCGGGCGGCGAGGCCCTCGCAGTAGCGGGAGGTCGCCTCGGCGCTCTCACGGAAGCGCGCGAGCGCCTGCGTGAGCTCGGTGACCTGCTGCTCGACCTTCTGCTGCTGGGGGTCGTCCCAGTCGCCGCGGACGCTGCTGCACGCACCGCGCAGGGAGGCGGCGACGCGCTCCAGCTCGGTCGCCTCGCGGCGCAGCTTGCCGGCGAAGGCGCGCACGGCGCCGGGATTGCGGACGACGACGCGGTCGGCCATCTCAGACGCTGTTCGCGATCAGCTCGAGGATGCTGTCGAAGTCGTGGTCCGCGATCCCGTGACCGGCCTGCGACGGGTAGTGGATCGCGTACTCGAGGTGGGTCCCGAGGCTCGACCACGGGTCGCCGTCGGGCGCGAACAGCAGCAGCCGCTTCGCCGACGGCTCCATGCCGCCGGCCTGACCGTCGCCGTTCCACTCGTCGAACAGGTCGTCGAGGTTCGTCGCGATGCCGCTCGGATACTGCGGGTGGTGGCTCGCGTGCCCGAGCGGGTGGGACGGCGCGTCGGTGAACATCACGACGATGTGGCGGCGGCGGTCGAGCGCGCGCACCCAGTCGGAGCGCAGGGCGTAGGCGAGCGCGTCGAGGCCTGACTCGGGCGCGTCGCCCCCGCCGCCGTGCGAGAGACCGCGCACGAAGCTCTCGAACGCGACCGTCTCGTCCGGCAGCAGGAAGAAGTCGGACGCCTCGAGCGCTCCGTCCTCGTCGGCGCCGAAGTCGCGGAAGGCGACCACGCGCACGCGCAGCTGCTCGACGCGCTTGTCCTTGTCGGCGAGCCGACGCTCGATGTCCGACTGGAAGCGGATCGCGTTCTCCTTGACGGCGTCGATCACCGGATGCATCGAGCCGGTCACGTCGATGCACATCACGATGTCGACGGCGTACGCGAAGCTCTCGTTGCTTGACACGCTGGCGCTCACTCCTCTGGGGGGTCAGGGGGTCTCGTCTTGAAGCCGGGGCCGAGGTGCAATCTCGGCGAGACGTCCGGGGGACGAGGCGGCTCGGGGGCGCGCGCGGCAGCGGCGGGGCGGCGGGAGGGGAAGTTCACCCGCAGCCTCCCGGTCGCCGTGCTGGTCGCCGCGGGCGGCGGGGACGGTGCGTCCGGTCGTGGCCGCGGCCGTGCGGTTCCGGCCGCGCGCGCCGGCACGGGCATGCCGTTGAGGGTCGCCAGGACCTCGCCTGCGGCGGGGCGGTCGGGCGGTGCGACGGCGAGCAGCTTGCCGATCAGCTCGGCGTGCGCGTCGCTCAGCTCGTCCGCCAGCTCCAGCTCGCCGCCCTGCGCGAGCACCTCGCAGGGGAAGCGGTCCTCGCCCGCCGCCAGCGGCTGGCGGCCGACGAGCAGGTGGTGGAACATCAGCCCGAGCGCGAACATGTCCGAGGCGGTGCCGAGCGTGCTCGGGTCGCCGTCCGGCTGGGCCTTGACGTAGGAGAGCAGCTCGGGCGAGTAGTGCGTGGGGTCGCCGACGATCTCGCTCGCCGGCGGCGGGTCGTCGACGAAGTACGAGTCGTCGAAGTCGATCAGCTTGGCGGCGTAGAGACCGCCGGTCGTCGAGCGCACGAGCAGGTTCGCCGGCTTCAGGTCGCCGTGGACGATGTCGTGGCGGTGCAGGATCTCGACGCTGTGCGTGAGCGTCTTGAGCAGCACGGCGCGCTGCTTGGGGTCCAGCTCGGCCGGCTCCGGCAGCGCGATCGCGTCGATCCGCTCGGTGACCTTGAAGTACGTCGGGCCGTCGCGGAAGAAGTCGGTCGCGACGATCAGGTTGCCGCCGCCGACGGAGACCGACCGCGTGCTTCTCATGATCGCCCGGTGGCGGCGCTCGAACGCCTCGCAGCGCTCGCGCTGGCGGGCCTTGCCTCTCTCGCTGCCCGGCGCGCCGAGCTCGGGGTACTTCGGGCTGAGGAACTGCTTGAGGTGGTAGGCGACGCCGTTCTTCTCGGCGAACGACCACTGGCAGCGTCCGGCCCCCGCGCTGCTCGGCTCCGTCACGACGCGGTAGCCGTGGATCACGTCGCCGACGTTCACGCCGGGACCTCCAGCAGCGCCTCGTACAGCGTCCGGTAGCGCTCCCACGCCTCGGCGCGCGCCTGCTCGCGCGCCTCGGGACGCGCCGGATCGGCGCGCTGCAGCGTGTCCGCCTCGAGCTGCTCGAGCGCCGCCAGCCGCTTCGCGAACGCCGAGCGGAACGCCGGCAGGTCCGCGAAGCCGAAGCAGGCGGCGGCGAGCGACGCGTCGTCGCGCGCGTGCTCGGCGGCATAGCGCGCGAGCCCCTCGGCCCAGTCCGCGAACGTCTCGGCTGCGGCGAGCGCCCGCAGGCACTCGAGCTCCAGCTGGTGGGGGGTCTCGACGTAGTCGAAGTAGCCGTCGGTCGCGACGAGCAGGACGAGCGGCGGATCGCAGATGTGCACGGCCTCGCGCAGCTCGAACGGCCGATCGGCACCGGCGACCTGTGTCATCGGCGGGCTCTCGCGCAGCGCGACGAGCGCGTCCGGCACGCGCGTGTCGTCGACGCTCAGCTGCTGGAGCCCGGTCGCCGGGCGGAGCAGGTAGCAGCGCGAGTCGCCGGCCGACATCGCCATCGCACGGATGCCGTCGCCGAACTCCTCGAAACGGATCACCGCGACGGTCGTCGGCATCGTGCGCATCGCCGAGCCGCGAATCGCCTGGCGCGGCGCGTTCGAGAGCTCGTCGGCGTGCACGAGCGTCGCGTGCAGCGCCTGGGCCAGCGATGCCGAATGCCGTTCGCCGTCGGCGTACCAGCGGTGGCACGCGAGCGACGCGACGTTGGCCGCGACGTGCGCGCCCGTCAGCGGTTTCTCGTCGCCGGGGAGCTGCCAGGCGTCGCGCGCGCCGGCGCCGCCGAGGCCGTCGAAGACGCCGACGATGCCCTGCGCAAAGCGCCGATGGACGCGCACGCAGGGCGAGCCGTCCTCGCCGGGCCGCGTGGCCGCGCCGACCGCGCGCCACGCCGCGATCGCCGGGACCGCTCCGCCCTCCGCGCTCCACCAGGCGATTCGCGCTCCATCCCCTGCGGCGAGCGTGCGCGTCATGCTCGCGAACCCTACTTTCGCCCGGTCGATTTTTGCAACATGTTTCGGTCAGTGATGGACTGAGATGAAGTGCGTAGAGCTTCATTTCGGTAGGGTCGGCGCGCGATGGCGACGTGGACGTGCCCGGACTGCGACACCGTGAACGGGGCGGACGACGCGCATTGCCGCGTCTGCACCACGCGTCGCGAGGAGGCCGAGCAGCGCCGCGCCGCGGAAGCGGCGGCCGCGCTCGCAGCGGCACGCGAGGAGGCGACCGCCGCCGAGCCCGCAAGCCGCGGCCTGGCGCGTCGGCGCGCGCCCGCGCTCGCACTGCTCGCGCTCGTGGCCGGCGCGGTCGCCGTGGCCGTCGCGACGGCGGGCTCGGGCGACGGGCACGGCGCCGCGCCGGGCGGCAGCCCGCCGGCGGCGGTGGACGACGGGTCGAGCGGCGCGGGCGACGGGACCTCCGGCGCGGCGGACGCAGGCGCGACGGCGTCAGCGGACGCGACCGTCCCAGTCACCTACCATCGCGGCGCGTACTCGCTCGCACTGCCGGCGTCGTGGGTCCCCGCCCAGGACGGCGTCTCGCATCCCGGCTACGTCGAGAGCCGCTGGCATCCGGCCGGTCACGCGCGCGTGACCGTGCTCGTCGACCATACCGCCGGCTCGTCCGCCGACGCCGAGACCGCCGCGCGCGACGTCCGCGCCCAGGTCGTCGGCGCGCCCACCTATCGGCCGATCGCGTGGGGACCGGCGACGCTCGGCGGCCTGCCGGCATGGCGCTGGGACTTCGACCTCGACGGCCTACGCAAGGTCGACTGGTTCGTGCACGCCTGCGACACCGGCTACGCGCTGCTCGGCTCCGCTCCGCCCGGGGCCTTCGACCGCTACGAGCCAACCTTCGCGCAGATCGCCGACTCGCTGCGACCCGCCTGCGCATGACCTGGAGCTGCGCGAGCTGCGAGACCGTCAACGCGGCCGACGCCGAGCGCTGCGTCGTGTGCGACACCACACGCGCCGCGTCGGCGCGCGCGGCGGCGGCGCGGGCGGCGGCGATCACCCGGCCTAAGACAGCGCCGCCCCCGGCCGACGCGGACCCCGCGAGCGGCGGCGCCGCGCCCGCGCCGAGCCCGCCGGAGGCGGTGGCTCCGCGGCCGTCGCGCCGCCGGCTGCGCACCGCGCTCGCGGCGCTGCTCGTCGTCGCGGTGGTGGCCGGCCTGCTCGTCAGCCATCCGCACCTCGGTTCGACGGCCGGGCCGACGGCCGACGCCCGCGCCGCGAGGAGCGCGAGCGCGACCCCCGCCGCGGTCCTGCGCGCCCACTACGAGCACCTTGACGCCGGCGAGTACGCCGCGGCCTTCCAGCTCATGACGCGCCGCTATCGGCGCGAGGTCAAGGACTGGGTCGCGATCCGCGCGCACGGCGCCTCGCGGATCCAGCTGCTCAAGCTGGGCCCGACGCGCACGCACGGCGGCAGCGCGCGCGTGTTCGTGCGCTTCGCCGCGCACGACACCGTCGGCGACACGACCTGCCGCCACTTCGGCGGCTGGGCCCACATGGTGCGCGAGCACGGCCGCTGGCGCTACGACCCGATCGCGACCCATTACGCGAAGCGCACCGTCCCCGGCGGCTGCGGCTGACGCGCCCGCGTTTCTCGTTTCGTCACATCTGCGCCGTAGCGTCGCGCCCCGTCCGAAGGTCGATCTGGAAGGAGCGATGCGATGCGCGCAAAGCGCAGATGGGCGGCGTGCGCCGTGGCGGCCGGACTGCTCGCCGGAAGCCTCGGCGGGGGAATCGCGCTCGGCGCGGGCTCCGGCTCGGGCGCAGCGATGAAGTCGACGAGCCACGCGATGAAGTCCTCCTCGTCGGGCGCCGCGATGCACCAGCAGGGCGCCGCGATGCACGGCGCGGCGATGAGCGCCGCGCACATGACGGGATGAGCGCCGCGGCCCGCCGCCTCGGCCTCGCGCTCGCGGCGGCGGGCCTGGTGCTCGCCGGGCTGCTCGCCGGCTCGCTGCTGGCGCCGGGCTCGGCTGCGCCGCGGCCGGTCTCCCCGACGCCGCCGGCGGGCGCGCGCGCTCGTCTGCTCCCGCCCGGCACGAGCCTCGTCGCGAACGTGCGCGGTCAGGCGCCGCTGGCGGTCTATCGCCGGCCCGACGATGCGCGCCCGGCGCGGCGGCTCGCGCTCGGCCCGGGCAGCCGCGCGCTGCTCGTGCGCGCGCGGCGCGGGCGCTGGCTGCGCGTGCTGCTGCCGGTGCGGCCGAACGGCTCCGGCGGCTGGATCCTCGCGGCGCGCGTCGAGCTGCGCACGGATCCCTACCGGATCGACGTCGCGCTGCGCGCGCATCGCCTGGTGGTGCGGCGCGGGCACCGGGTGGTGCTGCGCACGCCGATCGGCGTCGGGCGCGCGGTGACGCCGACGCCGCGCGGGCTCGCGTTCGTGACCGCGCTGCTGCGCCAGCCCGACCCGCACGGCCTCTACGGCCCGTGGGCGTTCGGCCTCTCGCTTTACTCGCCGGTCCTCAGCTCGTTCGGCGGCGGCCCGGGGCAGGTCGGGATCCACGGCACCGACGCCCCCGCGGGGATCGGCCGCGACGTCAGCCACGGCTGCATCCGCGTGCCGAACGCGGCGATCGAGCGGCTCGCGCGGATCCTGCCGCTCGGCACGCCGGTGCGGATCCGCGCATGAGTTCACCTTGCCGTAACCCGGCCGTGGGATCGTGACGGCATGGCGCTGCTGATCGTCTTCGGCTTCCTGGCGGGTGCGGGCACCGCGCTCTCGCCCTGCGTGCTCCCGGTGCTGCCGATCGCGCTCTCGGCGGGCGCGACCGGCGGGCGGCGCCGGCCGCTCGGGATCGTCGTCGGCCTGACTGCCTCCTTCACCTTCGCGACCGTCGCGCTCGTCTACGTGCTCGACGCGCTCGGGCTGCCGAACGACCTGCTGCGCACGCTCGCGATCGTCGTGCTGCTCGCGTTTGGCGCGACGCTGCTGGTGCCGCCGCTGGCGGCGCGGCTGGAGGGGCGCCTGAGCCGCATCGCCGGCAGCGTCGGCGGGATCGGCGGTGCGCGGGGCGAGGGATTTCGCTCCGGCCTGCTCGTCGGCGCCTCGCTCGGGCTCGTCTACGCGCCCTGCGCCGGTCCGGTGCTCGCCGGCGTGATCACCGTGAGCGCCTCGCAGCCGTTCACCGCCGGGCGCCTCGCGGTCGCGCTGGCCTACGGGATCGGCTCGGCGGTCGTCCTCTACCTGCTGATGCTCGGCGGCCGGCGCCTGACCGCGCCGCTCTCGCGCCGCAGCGGCGCGTTGCAGATGGCGATGGGCGCCGTGATGGTCGTCGTCGCGCTCGCGATGCTGAACGACTACGACCTGCGCTTCCAGAGCGCACTCGCGAAGGACCTGCCGGCCTTCCTCGTCGATCCGACGCAGCACCTCGAGAGCAGCTCGGCCGCCAGACGCGCGCTCGCCGACGTGCGCGGCGCGCCGAGATCGAAGCTGGCGGCGCAGCCGGTCCACGCGGCGGCAGCGAGCGGCGCCGCCCGCCGGCTCGGCCTGCGCGACTTCGGCGCAGCGCCCGAGTTCACCGACACGCAGCGCTGGTTCAACACGCCCGGCGGCCGCCCGCTGACGATGGCTGGCCTGCGCGGCAGAGTCGTGCTGATCGACTTCTGGACCTATTCGTGCATCAACTGCCTGCGCACGCTCCCCTACCTGGAGGCGTGGGACAAGCGCTACCGCGCGCAGGGGCTGACGATCGTCGGCGTCCACTCGCCCGAGTTCCCGTTCGAGAAGGACGCCGGCAACGTCGCCGCGGCGATCGCGCGCGAGGGGATCCGCTACCCGGTCGTGCAGGACAACAACCTGGGGACCTGGAACGCGTGGGGCAACGAATACTGGCCGGCGCACTACTTCGTCGACGCGCGCGGCCACGTCCGCTACGCGCACTTCGGCGAGGGCGACTACGGCCACAGCGAGGCGGTCATCCGCGAGCTGCTCGCCGAGGCGGGGGACAGGGTCGGCGCGACGATGTCGGGCGCGCACGGCCTCCAGCCCTCAGCCGGCGTGACGACGCCGGAGAGCTACCTCGGCTCGGAGCGCGCGGAGCGCTTCGCGAACGGCGCGATCCTGCCCGGCCGCCAGGACTTCGGCAGCGCGCCCGCGCCGGCGCAGGACCAGCTCGCCTACGGCGGCACCTGGACGATCGCCAGCCAGACCGCCACCGCGGGGCCGGGCGCGACGCTGATGCTGCACTTCGGCGCGCAGCATGTCTACCTCGTGCTCGGCTCGCCCGGGCGGGCGCGCACGCTGCGCGTGCTGCTCGACGGCCGGCGGCTGCCGAACGCGCTCGCCGGCGCCGACGTGCACGGCGGCGTCGCGGCGATCTCCTCCCAGCGCCTGTACGACCTCGTCTCGCTGCCGGCGGACGGGCAGCACGTGCTGCGGCTGGAGCCCGACCCTGGGATTCAGGGCTATGCCTTCACCTTCGGCTGAGCTGTCGGCGATGATCTCCGCGATGCCGCAGGGCACGCGCGGAACCGTGCTCGTCGTCGACGACGAGCCGACGATCGTCGAGGTGGTGGCGCGCTACCTCGCGCGCGCCGGCTTCCAGGCGCGCGAGGCACACGACGGGCCGGGCGCGCTCGAGGCGGCGCGGCTGGAACGGCCGGATCTCGTCGTGCTCGACGTGATGCTGCCCGGCCTCGACGGGATCGAGGTGATGCGCCGCCTGCACGAGCAGCCGGGCGAGCCCGTGCCGGTGATCCTGCTGACCGCGCGTGCCGAGGAGTCCGACCGGCTCGTCGGCCTGCGCCGCGGCGCCGACGACTACGTGGTGAAGCCGTTCTCGCCGGCCGAGCTGGTCGCACGCGTGGAGGCGGTGATGCGGCGCGCCACGCGAGCCGGCGGCGGCGCCGAGGACGGCGCCGACGTGGAGCCGATCGTGCACGGGCCGCTGCGGATCGACCAGGCGGCGCGCACGGTCACGCTCGACGGCGAGGAGCTGGCGCTGACGCAGCGCGAGTACGAGCTGCTGCGCTTCCTCGCCGCACGCCCCGCTCGGGTCTTCTCGCGCGACCAGCTGATGGAGCAGGTGTGGGGCTATGACTTCTACACCGACACCTCGACCGTCACGGTCCACGTGCGGCGGCTGCGCGCGAAGCTGGAGCCGGATCCCGCCAACCCGCGCTGGATCGAGACCGTGTGGGGCGTCGGCTATCGGTTCAGACCATGAGGCCGATGCCGATGGTCCGCTCGGCGCTGCTCGCGCTCGCCGCCTGCCTCGCGGGGGCGGCGGTCGTCGGCGCCGTGTACGGCTGGCATGGCGCGTGGACGACGTTCGCGCTGCTGGCGGCGGTCGCGCTCGGGATGCTCGGCGCTGCGCACGTCGCGACCGCGCGCCGCGCGCGCATGCGGCTCTCGCGCCAGCTCGCGCTCGGCGCGCTGCTGGCGGTCGGGACGGTGCTTGCGGCGGTCTGGATCGGCGCACAGGCGATGTTCGTCTCCGACCACGACGCGCTTGTGATCACCGCGATGGCGGCCGTCGCCGCGGTGCTGGCGGTGCGCGCCGCACAGCTCCTGGCGCAGGGCGTCATCGCCGACGTCGAGGCGATGCACCGCGAGGTCGACGAAGCGCGCCGGCGGCTCGTGGCGGCCGTCTCGCACGACCTGCGCACGCCGCTCGCGTCGCTGCGGCTGCTGGTGGCCGCGGTCGAGGACGGCGTCGCGACGGGGGAGACGCGCGAGCGCTACCTGCGCGAGATGCGCACCCACGTCTCTGCGCTGAGCGTGCTGATCGACGACCTGTTCGAGCTCTCGCGCCTGGAGGCGGGGGAGATCTCGTGGTCGATGCACCAGGTCGAGCTGGGGGAGCTGGTGAGCGAGACGGTCGCGGCGCTGCGCGCGCAGGCGGCGCAGCGGGGGGTGGAGGTGGCGGCGGAGCTGCCGGGCGACATGCCGCTGGCCGCGCGCGCGAACGCGGAGAAGGTGCAGCGCGTGCTGTTCAACCTGATCGTCAACGCGATCCGCCACACGCCGGCGGACGGCAGCGTCGTCGTGCGCGCCCGCGCGGCGATCGACGGCCACGTGGAGGTCGAGGTGGTGGACGACGGCGAGGGCGTCGCGGCCGACGAGCGCGAGCGCGTCTTCGAGCCGTTCTACCGCGCCGGCGCCGGCGGCGCCTCACGCTCGAGCGACGGCGCCGGACTCGGCCTCGCGATCTCGCGCGCGATCGTCGAGGCGCACGGCGGGCGCATCTGGTTGGAGCCGGCCGCGCCGCACGGGACGCGCGTGCGCTTCACGCTGCCGGCCGCGGCGTAGCGCTGACCACGGGGCCGCGCACGGTCGCGCTCGCGCAGGCGCTGCGGATGGTGGGGACGGGCGAGCTCGCGGACGGGCAGTCGGTCTCCTCGCTCGCGCTTGCGGCGGTCGTGCTCGGACGCGTGACCTGAACCGGCGTTCGCGGCGCGGGGCGCATGGGATGCTGCCGCGCATGACCCGTCGTCGCGCGCTGTGGCTGCTCGCGCTCGCCGCGATCGCGCTGTTCGCCGTCGAGTACGCATACGACCGCCAGATGCAGGACGCTGGCCATCACGGGATCATCGCGTTCGAGGTTGCCTTCAGCCACGCGAAGGCGCACTCGATCATGGTCGCGTGGGGGAGCAGGGGACATGACGCGGCGGTCGCCTCGCTGTGGTTCGACTACCTGTACCTGATCGCATACGGGGCGTTCCTGTTCCTCGCGGTGCGCGCGCTGCGCGATGCCCTCGCGCGACGCGGGCTCGAGGCGCTCGCGCGGCCGGGCGGGACGATCGCGGTCTTGGCGCTCGTCGGCGCGACATGCGACGCGCTCGAAGACCTCTTCCTGCTGCTGCAGCTCGGCGGCCGCGCGCAGTCGATCGGCCCGACGCTCGCGGGGACGTTCGCGACGGCCAAGTTCACCTGCACCGGGATCGCGGTGCTCTACCTGCTCGCCGGCCTGCTCGTGCTCGCGCTCGACCGGCGGAGCGTCGCCGCGTGATGACGTCCGAGATCTTCGCGCCCGGCTTGCTCGACGGGCAGGTCGCGCTCCTGACCGGCGGGGGAACGGGGTTGGGCAAGGCGGCGGCTTGGGAGCTCGCGCGCTGCGGCGCCTCCGTCGTGCTCGCGGGCCGGCGCGCGGAGGTGCTCGAGGCGGCGGCGGCGGAGATCGGGGCGGCCGCCTCGACCGTCGTCGGCGATGTGCGCGACGACGACTCCGCGGGCGCGATCGTCGACGCGGTGCTGGAGCGCCACGGGCGGTTGGACGTGCTCGTCAACAATGCCGGCGGGCAGTACTTCGTGCCGGCGGAGGCGATCGCGGCGAAGGGCTGGCAGGCCGTCCTCCGGCTCAACGTGGACGGGACGGCGCGCATGACCGAGCTGGCGGTCGGGCGCGTCATGCGCCCGGCGAGAAGGGGGACCGTGCTGAACGTGACGCTCTCGCCGCACCACGGGCTCGCCGGGATGACGCACTCGAGCGCGGCGCGGGCGGCGGTGGAGGGGATGACGCGCGCATGGGCCTCGCAGTGGGCGGCTGATGGGATCGCCGTCGTCGCGCTCGCGGCCGGGCACTTCGAGACGGAGGCGCTCGACAAGTACCCCGACGTCGTGCGCGCCGGCGCAGCCCGCACGGTCCCGCTGCAACGGCTCGGCCAGCCGATCGAGCACGCGTGGCTCGTCGCGCTGCTCGCCTCGCCGCTGGGGCGGGCCTTCAGCGGCAGCGTCGTGACGCTCGACGGCGCACGCGACAACTGGTTCGGCCCATGGCCGCCGCCGACGCTCGCCGACGAGCAGGGCGTCGTGCCGACGGAGGAGCGGCGCCCGGCGCCGCCCTCCGCCTGACGGACCGCTACGCGTCCCGTCCGATCAGCAGCGCGATCCCCTGGCCGCCGCCGATGCACAGCGTCGCAAGGCCGAGCTCGTGTCCGCCGCGCTCCATCTCGGCGAGCAGCTTGACGGTGATCGCCGCTCCGGTCGCGGCGACGGGGTGACCGAGCGCGATCGCGCCGCCGTTGGGGTTGACCTTCGCCTCGTCGAGGCCAAGCTCGTCGATCACCGCGAGCGCCTGCGCGGCGAACGCCTCGTTGAGCTCGATCACGCCGACCTCGTCGAGCGAGCGGCCGGCGCGCTCGAGCACCGTGCGGGTGGCGGGCACGGGGCCGATGCCCATGATGCGCGGGTCGACGCCGCAGGAGGCGTAGGCGAGGATGCGGCCGAGGACGGGAGCGCCGCGGCGCTCGGCCTCCTTGCTCGACATCAGCACGACTGCCGCGCCGGCGTCGTTGAGGCCGGAGGCGTTGCCGGCGGTGACGGTGCCATCGCCCTTGAAGGCGGGCTTGAGCTTCGCCATCGCGTCGGCGTCGACCTCGGCGCGGATGTGCTCGTCCTGGTCGAAGTGCCGCACCTCGCGCTTGACCTTGACCTCGACCGGCACGATCTGGTCCGTGAAGCGGCCCTCGGCGCGGGCCTGCGCCGCGCGCCGGTGCGACTCGGCGGCGAACGCGTCCTGGCGCTCGCGGCCGATGCCGCCCCGCTCCGCCAGCCGCTCGGCCGTGATCCCCATGTGGTCGTTGTCGAACGGGTCGGTGAGCGCGCCGACGACCGCGTCCACGAGCGGCGCGTCGCCCATGCGGGCGCCCCAGCGGACGCCGGGCATCCAGTACTGGCCGCGGCTCATCGACTCGGCGCCGCCGGCGAGCGCGACGCCCGCCTCGCCGGTCTGGATCGTCTGGGCGGCCGAGACGATCGCCTGCACGCCGGTGCCGCAGAGGCGATTGACGGTGTAGGCGGGCGCCTCCTTCGGGATGCCGGACTTCATGCCGACGACGCGCGCCATGTACATGTCGCCTGGCTCGGTGTGGATGACGTTGCCGAAGACGACGTGACCGACGTCCTCGGGCGCGATGCCGGCGCGCTCGATCGCGGCCTTGGAGGCGGTGGCGCCAAGGTCGGAGGGGGCGATGTCCTTCAGGCTCTTGCCGTACGAGCCGATCGCGGTACGGGCCGCGCCGGCGATCACGACGTCGGTCATGGGTTCGGTGCTCCTCGGGTGGTCTGGGCGGTGAGGCCGCCTAGAGTGACAGGAGATGAGCGATCCCCGTCGCGATCCTCCGGAGGTGCCGCCGGCCGTCGCGCCCGCCGAGCGCCACCTGCGCGCACACGCGCTCCCGCCGACGGCTCCTGCCGCGCCCCGGCCGGCTCGCCACCCGGGTATCATCTCCACCCAGCCTGCGGGCGAAGTGTTGTGGCTGCACAGAAGCCTTCCAAGCTTCTAGGGCGGGTTCGATTCCCGTCGCCCGCTCTGGCACATAGCACCACGGGGAGTGGCGCAGTCTGGTAGCGCACCCGGCTGGGGGCCGGGCGGTCGCAGGTTCAAATCCTGTCTCCCCGATGCAAAAGAAAACCCTGCAAAAGCAGGGTTTTCTCGTTCGTGGGACGGGGGGCTTCGGCCGGGCTCATGTCATGTTCGTGTCACAATTCTGGAAGTTGGCGCGCTCGCGCTAGCGTCCCGCGGCTCGGCGACGAGCTCCAGACGACGGTGCGACCAGGGTGTGTCGGGCGAACGCGGCTGCCCTTCGGGCTCGTAGCCGTCTACGCGGGGTAGATGACGACGACCTCCTCGAGCTCGCATGTCTCGGGATCGCGCCAGTGCTCGGTCTCGACTTCGAGCGGTCGGGCGGCCTCGCGGCCACCCTGCGGGTCGTGCGAGACGAACACGCGCGCGTCGTTGCCAGGGTTCTCCAGGGCGTCGATCAGCTCGCCGACGGTGAAGATCATCGTTCCCCCTTCGATCGGAGCCGCCGGTCGGCGGCCGTTTCCGCCCGGCCGCACGGCAGCGCCGTGCGAAAATTGGCCGGGTGGGAGCCGCCGACCGGCGTCGTCAGGAGCGGGCCGATGCTGCGGGGCGGTCGTGGACGGGGAACGTCGCCCAGGTCGGGGGCGGAAGGCGCTCACGCGCGTTCGCGGCCGTGACGTGCGCCCACAGGACCGCCTCGTGCAGTGAGCAGCGGTCGCGTCGCTCTCGGCGGTCGCCGAGGTGCGCCGGGATCACGTCGACCACCCGCCCGAAGTAGTCGCACACGACGACGTCGACGTGATCGTCGCGACCTGCTTCGGCGCCGAGAAGCGCGAGCTGTGCATCGTCGGCTCGTGCGCCTGCGCGCGGGGTCACGATGAAGCAGCTCCGACGCGCAAGTCAGCGGCGGCGACGGCCGCCGCCAGCCCTGCGCGGTACCAGACGGGCGGGGCGAGGTCCATGCCGGGCAGCACGCGCAGGAGGGCGCGGTGCAGCTCGGCGCAGAAACGTCCGGCGTGCGAGGACGGGTAGCGCGGGTCGTCGCCGACGATCGCCTCGAAGGTCTCCAGCGCCTTGATGGCCTCCAGCGCGCTCAGCTGGTAGCCGGGGTGGTCGAACTCGTAGACGATCTTTCCGCTGCGGCGTCGGGTCCAGTCGGGCGCTGCGCCGGGCATCTCGGACCAGTCCGCGAGCTGGTAGTGCGTGAACAGCACGGCGACGTTCTCGCGCACGAGCAGCCAGCCGATCTCGTCGCGCGACGTGTTCGGTCGCGCCAGCCAGGACGGCCGCTGCCACGGGCCGCTGTGGCATCCGGGCTCGTGCCGGGGACCGTCGAAGGCGACCGCCACGAGCAGGTCGAAGTGCTCGCGCGGGAGCATGAACGGGACCATCCGCGGACCTCCTAATCGGTAGGACCTCGCCGCTGCGAGGTCGATCCCCGTCCGTCAGCACGCGCAGCGTGCCAACCTGAGACGGGGTCGACTTCGCAGGGGTGGCGCCGGTCGCGGCCTAGATGGCGACCGCGAACTGCGCGGCGTCGGCGACGTCCTCGCGAGTGGCCCGGTCGCGTCCGTCGAGCGCGGCGATCGACGTCGCGACATGCAGGATCCGGCGCGTTTCCAGCGTCTCTCTCGTGCCGACGCCGCGGGCGATCACTCCCAGGTGCGGGCTCGGGTCGCGGCGCAGAACCTCGCGAGCGGCGACGACGCGCTGCCGGATCGCCTCCGTTGTCGGTCCCGGCGACGCCGAGACGTCGGGGGCCTCGACGTTGACGCGCATCTGGAACTGGTCGCGGATCACCGCGAGGTGGGTGCAGTAGCGCTCCTGCTCGGCGGTCGGGCACTGGCAGCGCTTGTGGGGGCAGCCGCCGGGGCACGGCGGCGCGGTCGCGACGAGCAGGAAGCGCGTCGGGAGCTTGACCGCGTTCGACCCGTGGGCGACGACCAGCTCACCGTCGGCGAGCGCCGGCCGGAGTCCCTGGAGGGCGGGTCGGCTGAACTCCGGCAGCGCGTCGAGCAGCAGCACGCCGCGGTGGCTCAGCGTGGCCTCCCCAGGCGCAGTCGGGCGACCGCCGCCGAGCAGTCCTGCCGCCGAGATCGAGTGGTGCGGAGCGCGGAACGGGCGCGCGTCGACGAGCCCGGCGCCGTGGTGCAGGCCGGCGATGCTGTGGATGCGCGTGACCTCTATCGCCTCCTCGTCCGTGAGCGGCGGGAGCAGGCCGGGCAGGCGTCGCGCGAGGGCGACGACTCCGGTGCCGCGCGCACCGACGAGCAGCAGGTGGTGGCCGCCGGCGGCTGCGATCTCGAGCGCGCGCACCGCGTCCTGCTGTCCTCGAAGCTCGGCGACGTCAGGACCCGCAAGCGTGCAGTTGGTAGGCGTCCTACGGGCCGGCGGCAGCGGTGGCAGCTCGCCGCCGCCGAGCGCTCCCGCGAGCGTCGCCAGGTGGTCGACAGCGACGATCTGCAGGTCGTCGATGGCGGCGGCCTCCAGCGCGCACGCGCGCGGCACGATCAGCCCGCGGAGTCCGTTCCGTCGCGCGGCCTGCGCGGCGGCGAGCGTCCCGCGGCACGGGCGCAGCTCCCCGGACAGGGTCAGCTCCGCGTAGACGGCGAACTCGTCCAGGCGCTCGACGGCACACTGCTGCGTGGCCGCGAGGATGCCAACGGCCAGCGCGGCGTCGAAGCCCGGACCGACCTTGCGGACGTGCGCCGGCGCGAGGTTCGCCGTGATCCGACTCGCCGGGAACGCGAAGTCGGCGCCGACCAGTGCGCCCCGCACGCGCTCGCGCGCCTCGCGGGTCGCCGCGTCGGCCAGGCCGACGATCCGGAAGGAAGGCAGGCCGGGCCGGACATCGACCTCCGCCCAGACGGGCCGCGCGTCGACGCCGTCGATCGCGAACGTGCTGACACGAGCGAGCATCATCACTCCATTCGGAAGGGGCTCGCCAGGGCGGCGGGCCGGTCCTCTCCGCCCGCACGGCGTCAGCCGTGCGATCCTTGGGCGGAAGAGGACCGCCGCCCCGGCGTGATATCGCCGCCAGCCGCCGTCACGACGCGGTCGAAGCGCACGCCGCGACTTCGGCGGCGTCCCAGCTCCACGGTGCAGCGTCCATGCCGGGCAGCGCCGCGATCAGCGCCTTCTCGAGCGCCTGACAGAAGGCGTGTGCGGCAGACTCCTTCCACTCGGGATGCTCGCAGGACTGATAGGCGTAGCATGCGACCGCCTTCAACCCCTCGACGGCGGTCAGGCTGTAGGGCTGCTGCCTAAAGCGGTAGCCCCCCTCACCGGCCTCGCTCACGAGCCAGTACGGCGGGCGCGGGCCCGGCAGCTCGTCGGCACGGTCCTGCGGATAGCGGTGGCTGACACTCGCGACGTTCTCGGCGAGCAGCAGACGACCGAGCTCGTCGGGCGTCGGGTGGTGCTGACGCATCCAGCTCGGTTCCATCCAGTGCGAGCTACCTGGCTCGCGACGCGGGCCGGTGAAGGCCAGCCACACGAGCAGGTCAATGTGCTCCGTGGAGACGACGAACGCGCTCACGGGGATCCTCCTGTCGAACGATCCCGCCCGATGCGGGACCTGTCCCCTGCCGCGCTGCACGCGCAGCGTGCGACCCTGCGGCGGGACAGACCCGCATCGGGTCCCGCAGGATTGCTTTCGGACTCCACCGGTAGATGGAGGAGGACGCGAGCTCGCTGCGAGCGCCGCGGCCGATGTGCTCGCGGCGCTGTCTGTCTCAGCAGTAGCCGCGTTCGGCCTCGTTGCTCAGCGGGCCGCCGCGAACAACGGGAGCTGCGTCGAGGAGGCGCGCCAGTGAGCCGGGCACTGCCGCGACGCGACCTCGCGCGCCTGCTTCTCCGGGTCGCGCGGCGGGCGTCGGCGGGACGGCGCGCCCTTGTGGTTGCGCGCGAGCGAGCTGCTGTCCGCCGAGGCGATCGGGTAGTGCGCGCCGGCGAGCGCCATGCCGCGAAGCAGGTGCAGCCAGGTGGGCGGCGGCCCGTCGCCGCACAGCGCGTTCATCGCCTCTGCGATGCGCGCGTGCCAGGCACGCGACCGGATCTGCGGATACGCGGCCGAGCCGCCGATGCACACGCGCGACCAGCTCGCCGCGAGCGTCAGCAGCCGCTCGATCGGCTCATGCGGGTGCCACACCGGCGCGCCGCGCTGCCCGAACGGCCAGCGTTCAAGGAGGCGGTCGTTGGCTGCGGCGTCGCCGTCGATCACGTCGGGGATCACGGCCCACGTCGTGTGGAACGCCAACCAGGGCTCGCACCAGTCGTAGAAGGCCGGCCAGTCGGTCGGCCGTCTCTGCGTCCAGAACGAGAACGCCCCGTTGTCGAGCATGACCGACTCGCCGATCTCGTGACAGACCTCGATGTCGCTCGGCGCCGAGAACGAGACGCAAAACGACCGTCCGGCGAGCTGCAGCAGCGACGACCGCGGCGTGATCGGCGTGCCGAAGTAGTGGATCACGACGCACCGCCTCCCGGCGCGGGCTCCGGGATCGCCTCCGTCCGCCCGTCGGGCTGAACGAGCAGACCGTGCTCGCGGGCTGCCTCGATCGCCGCGTCTGCGGTGTCGAACAGAAGGCAGTCGCCCATGCGGACGAGGGCGGTGCCGAAGACGAACGTCCAGCACTGGTTCGCCGGCAGGTAGGTCATGCGCAGGCCGCTCATGACGCCAGCCACAGGACGCGGGCGGGAATGCCGTTGTGCTTCGCCGCCTGCGCGAGGTAGTCGGCGACGATCGCGTCCAGCTCGTCCAAGAGCGTCAGGTCGTCCTCGACGACGAAGCAGCGCCCGCGCTGTCCGGCTGGCGGCCCGTCGGTGAGGCAGACGCGCCCCTCGACGCGCTGCGCCCACAGGACGCGCTCGCGACCGGCGGCCACGTAGCGGGCGCGCTCGACCGGCTCGTTCGTGCCGGTCTTCGACGTCGGCGTAGCCGGTGAGACAGGACGGGTCGCGACGGCCATCGCGATCACCGCCAGGCGGCCGAGCTGCCCCAGCCGCGCGTCTCGTGGTCGTGGTCGACGGCCGCCGCGTCGCCGCGGCCCGTCGCCATCTGGCGGCTGACGGCCCGGTCCTCGCGGTACCGGTCGGCGCGGTGCATCCGTCTGCGCGGCTTCAGCCGCTTGATCTCGGCGTCGGCCTCCGCGAACGATCTGGGTGTCGCGAACGTCTCGCCGCGCTCCAGCGCGAGCGTCCGCAGGAGCTTGAGCTGCGGCTTGGTCGGCGGCCGCTGGCTGCCCCGCTCGACTCCGGTGTGGTGTGGGTGGTGGATGTGCATGGCGCAGCCATGAGCGGGCCGGTGCGGTGCTGGCCCCGGTCGTAGGCGAACGCACGCGCCAGCTTCTCCCGGCTCGTTGCTCACAGGCGATCAGCAGCTCGGCGCGAGCCGACGCGAAGCCCACCCCGATCCCGCGCAGAGAAGCTGGCGCGGCGGATCGCCGAAGACCGAGAGGGCAGCACCGCACCGGTCTGCTGGCGTGCAGCCGATGCGCGTCCGCCACGCACACCCCGGAGTTGCCGTCGGCCTGCAGCCGGCTTGCCGACGCTCCGCAGTCGGTGTCTCAGACTGCCCGCAGGACGCGCGCGCCCATGCCGCGGGCGAGCGTCCCGAACACGTCGGGCGCGACGGTGCCGACTGAACACTCCGCGCCAGGCGTCCAGCGGTAGAGCCCGGTCCAGGGCGAGCGACCGTAGCCTGCCGGGAGCTGCGGATCAGCGAGCGGAAGCCGGATCGCGGCTTGTCGCTCCCGCTGCTCGCCGAGCGGCCGAAGGTCGACGATCAGCGCGTCCACGAAACACTCGTGCGGCGGCAGGCCGGGACCGGAGACTTCCAGCTCGGCACAGCAGTACGTGAACGCGCGGGACGTCAGGACGAGCACGTTCATGCGGACCTCCGATCAGGGTCGGTGGCCCGCCGGCGGCGGGCCGATCCCCGCTCGACCGCGCGGCGTCAGCCGTGCGATGCTCGCGAGCGGGTCGGCCCGCCGCCGTTCAGCGGCGTGCCGCCGTGGTCGCAGGTCATGTGCTCGGAGGCGTGCGCTCGAGGACGGGGATCGACTCGTCCTGCGCCAGCCGGATCATGTTCGCGGTGCCCGGCCCGCCGAGCGGGTACGCAAAGACGATCTCCGGCTGCAGGCGCAGCATCGCCTCGTTGCGCCGGAAGCCGCCGGAGCGGCCGTAGAAGCCCCACAGCGCGCGGACGGTCGCGACGTGGATACCGAGCGCCTGGGCCTCCTCGCGAGCGATGCGGTCGGCTCCTCTCGCGCCGCCCTCGATCACGATGGAGCCTTCGGGCAGGGATCTCAGGTCGCGGCGGATCTTCTCGCGGTCGGTCCATCTCCGCGAACCGCAGAACAGGGCGATGACGGGGCGGTCGCTGCGCATCGGGGCCTCCGATCGGTGGTGGTCGGCATGGCCTGCGTGAGCGGCGCGACGTCGTCCCGGCCGCAAGGGCGTGCCCGTAAGGGACGCGCAGCGAGTCCTTGCGGCCGGGGCGCGCGTGCCGCAGCATCGCCGCCTGCTGACCGCCGCCGGCGGGCCGGCTCTACGCCGCGGCGCGCTCGACGTCGTAGTCGAGCTGCGACCACTTCCCCACGCGGTAGGGCTTGCCGTCCGACGAGAAGCGCGATCCGCCGCAGTACGTGAGGCGGGTGTGCCGAGCGCCGTCGGTGAACTTGATCGGTGCGGCGAAGACGACGGTGTCGCCGACTCTCGGACGAGGCCGAGCGAGGCGTGCGCGACAGTGAGCGCGCCAGGTCTGCGCGTAGTCGGAGTCGGTCGGGCTCAGAAGGTCGAGGATGCGGGCCGGGCAGTCGAAGTCGCCCGGTCCCATTTCCTCGGTGACACCCTTGGTGTACAGGACGCCGGCGTTGCGCTCGGTGTAGACCACCAGGCCGAAGACGTAATCTGAGTCGTGCGCGCGCACAGCGGCGTAGACGACGTTGCCCTTCAGCGCGGCGTCGATCACGCGCTCGGCGAACTCGTCGCCGCACTCGAACGCGATGGCGGCGCGTGCGCTGAACGGGCCGTCGAGCTGTCCTGCGGTCCAGCCCATGTGGATCCTCCTTCGTAAGGGGCGGCGCTAGCGGCTCCGGTTGTGCGGGCGCGGCGGCGTGCCGCGCCCGCGATCGACTAGACGAGGACCGCGGTCAGCCGGTCGAGCGTGTCGCGGTCGAGCTTGTCGGCGCCGCCGGTGACGGCGCGCTCGGTGTTGCGCTCGGCGCGCGATGCGCCGCGGACGATGCCCTCGTGGTGGACGAGCGTGTTCACCGCCTGGATGACGCCCCAGGCGTTTCCGGCCCACGGCGCGACGCGCTCGTCGTGGCGGTAGAGGCGCTGCAGCGCCTCGCGTTTGCGCTCGGCCATCGTGCGTGAGCGACCCGGCTTCGCGGGCAGTGGCACGTACACGTCGACGAAGCGTCCCCAGGCGCCGTCGCTGACCTTCAGCGCCGTCAGCTCGGCGACCTGTCGCTGGAAGTCTTCGGCGATCGTGTGGACGATCGCCAGCGCCTCTCGCGTCTCGATCAGACGCCCGAGCGAGCGGCTGGAGTGCTTGACCTTCACGCGCTGGCCGTGGTGGGCGCCCTCGCGCAGCGCGGCGCTCATGGTGTTGTCGCAGACGACGTTCGTGATCGCGCGCGTGTAGGTCGTCGCGAGCGAGGCGTCGTGCGAGGCGGCGGCGACGAGGTGCGGGCGGAACTTCACGCCCTCCGGCGTCGTGATCGTCTCGGGGACTTCGACCGAGACCCAGGCGACCGCGCCGCCGCGCAGCACTCCCGCCGAGCCGATCGAGAGGTCGTCGTCGAGGATCGTCGCGACGTTCTCCAGCAGCCAGGTATTGAACTGGTGGATCTGGTAGCCGGACTTGAAGACGCCGAGGATCGTGCCCGTGTCGGGCCGCACGATCGCCTTGCGCTCCGGGTCGGTGATCGTCAGGACACCGTCCGCCGTCATCACGGTCGCCGTGATCTGTCCCTCGACCGCCTGCCAGTGGAACAGGCGTCGCTCGACGTCGGCGACGGGCACGGCGCCGGGGTAGTGGTTCGGCTCACCCTGCAGGTCCGCGCGGTAGTGCCAGGCGTGCCCCCGCTGCGTCGTGAAGCCGATCAGCGTGTTCGCGTTCAGCCACTCGGCCGTCTCTCGTGACATCCGTCTGCCCTCCGGGCTCGGGCAGCCCCGCCGGCTGCGGGGCCGCTGTGCGCCCGGCGAGCGCACGCCCGCAGGGTGTGCGAGCGTGCTCGCCGCGCGCGCGGCCACCGCAGCCGCCAGGGCTACGTCACGCCGTGGCACTCAACACGCTGGTCTTCGACGCGACCTCGTCCCACCTCGGCGCCGAGACCGAAAGACAGCACGACGACGTTCATCGGGAGCGGCCTTCGCTGCGGACGCGATCGGCAGCAGGGCCGGGGCGGCGGCGCCGCCCCGGCCCACGCGCTACGCGGTCGCGGCCGCGTCGTCGTCGGTCGCCGCTCCGGCGTCCGCGTCGTCGTCCGGCGCCTCGTCGTCGGTCGCCGCTCCGGCGTGCGCGCCCTCGTCGGGCGGGGTGTCCTCGGCGGCGGCGAGCGCGGCGTCCAGCCGGTCGCGGAGGTTGTCCCCGGTCTCGTTGTCGCCGTGGAGGGTGTACGCCGCCCATCTCGCGTCGCGGCGCTCCTGCGGCGTGAGCGAGGAGGCGTCCGAGAGGGCGCGGTCGACGAGCGCCTGGGCGTCGTCGAGCCGCTGCTGCTCGTCGCGGCGGACGTCGCGGACCTTCTTGGTCAGGTGCTCGGGCAGCAGCTCGAGCGCGATGTCCTCGATGAGGCGGCGGACCTCGCGGGTCCAGGGCAGCGAGCCGCTGGCCGGGTAGTGGACTTCGCAGTTCGCCCGTCTGCCGTTCGCCAGCACCGTCTCGTCGGCGAACAGCGCGAGGATGGCGAGCGTGAGGAGGCGGCCGGCGTAGTCGGCCTGTCCGCGCGCGCCCTGGAGCCAGGTCCGCGCGGGCTCGGCGCAGGCGTTGGCGTCCAGCAGCTCGACCTTCACGACGCCGCCGTCGAGCTCGCGTCGCTGACGCCAGTCCTCGAAGGGCAGGCAGTAGCGCGCGCCGCGCGCGGCGATCTCGCCGAGGCGGCCATCGAAGTCGACGGCCGCGAGGATCTTCAGCACGCGGACGTCGACTCTCACCTTCGCGGTCGCCACCAGCGCGGCGGCGCCCAACGTCTCGTTGTACGCGAGCGCCTGTCTGCGCGCCTGCTTGGCCTCCTCGCGCTGCGCCGCGGCCTGGACCTCTCTCGCGGCAGCGGCGTCACGCCCGCTCCCGTTGGCCTGCGCGGCCGTCTCTCTGCGGATCTGCACGAGCACAGCCTGCTCGCGCGCCTGCTGCTCGCGGAGCATGCGCGCGATCGCGTCGCCGGCGAGCTGGTCGGCGACGTCCTGCCCGATGACGAGGACGTGCCCGTTCGCGCCGGCGTAGGTCGCGCCGAGCGCGGTGGCATGCTCGATCAGGTCCTTGTCGAACGTCACGCGGACATCCCGACGCTTCGCGGTGACCGCGATCTCCAGCAGCTCGGCCAGGTCGCGCTCGGCCTGCTCGGAGAGCGTGAAGCAGCTCAGCGGGAACTCGCCGTTGCTGGGGTAGACGTCGCTCGGCAGGTCGATCTTGTAGCCGGGCGCGAGCACGACGCCGACCGGGTCCTCGACCAGGTCCGCCCACGTCCGCCGGTGGTAGCTGTGCGAGTAGATCACCTCGTCCGGCGCGTTCAACATCTTCCGCACCGCGACCGTCGCCAGCTCCGGGTGCTGCTCGGCGAGCGCGACGAGCGCCTCGGCGGCGTTCAACGGGATCTCGCCGGCGTCGACCTTGCGCTGAACGTCGAGTGGCAGCACCAGCAGGCGCAAGCGGTCCTTGACGAATCTCGCCGATCTGCTTCGGCGGTCGGCGATCTCCTTGATCGACAGGCCGTGGTCGCGAAGGCGCTGGAAGGCGCGAGCCTCCTCCAGCGGCGTGAGCTTGACGGCGAGCTGGTTCGTGATGAGCGCGTCGTCGAGGCCGTCCGTCTCGGCGTCGGGAACGTCGATGATGCAGGGCACCTCCATGAGCGCGGCGTCGATCGCAGCGCGGTATCGCCGCTCACCATCGGTCACCAGGTACTCGCCTTCGACCTCCGGGTCCGGCGCGACGAGCATCGACTGCAGCATCCCCTTGAGCTTCAGGGACGCGACGAGCTCCTTGTGCTGTCTGGGGTCGAACTTCGTGCGCGGGTTGAAGTCCTCGCGCAGCCGGAGCCGCGACATCGGGATCATCCGGACTTCGCGCGCGACCGGCTTCTCGGTCACCGTGGACATGAGGCATCCGTCCTTTCGGACTCGGGCCCCGCCGGCTGCGGGGCCGCTGTGCCCCAGGCGAGCGCACGCCCGCAGGGTGTGCGACCCTGCTCGCAGGGGCCAGCGATCCCGCAGCCGGCGGCCCGCGCCTTCGCCGCGCGCGTCTACCTAGACGGCGAGCGCAGCGAGCGCGTCGTCAAGCTCGCCGACGGCGAGCGCCAGGCCGAGCTTCGTCGCGCGGTCGACCACGACGTGCAGGTGGTCGAGCAGCAGCCGGTCGTGCGCGTGCCACACGGGCAGCGCGTCGGCCGAGTGCTCGGCCGTCTCGCTCTGCGCTTCGCCTCTTCCGGGTCCGCAGCGCAGGTGGATGGCCTGGGTCGTCGCGCCGTCCGCGCCGACGTAGGTCGAATGCAACTCGACTGGGGCGCGCGGGTCGGAGATGGCCGTCGCGAAGCAAACGGTCCATGCGCCGGCGTCCACGACGGTTGTCTCCGACTCGACCCGCTCGCCGTCGAGCGTGAGCGAGACGGGAAGGCGCCGGACAAGCGCGGCTCGGAGGACGTCACTCGAAGACGATGGCGCGGTCATCGCACCTGACCGTAGCGCGCCGCGCGGCGAACCGCTCGACTAGGACGTGAGGACAGTCAGGAGGGCTGGATCTGCTGCCGGCCCGCGCAGGTGGCGGACGAAGCGCGGCAGGTGTCGAACGCCGACGATCCAGACGCCGGCGACGAGCTGCGGGCGGGCCTCGCGAGCAGCGAGGCACAGGATCGGAACGACAGGCCGTCCCGCGTGCGCGGCCGCCCACGCCGCGTGGGCCCGCGCCTGCGCGATCTCCCGCCGGCCGGCGCGCGTCAGCTTCGTCTCGATCGTCGCGATGCCGCCCGGCCCGGCGATGACGTGATCGATGTTGCCAGCGCCGCGGTCGACGTCGTGGACTGCGATCCAGCCGTAGCGGCGCAGGCGACGAAGTCGCCGCGCGACGCGCCGCTCTGCCGCAGCACCGACCAGGTAGCGGCGTCCACGCCCGACGAGACGGAGCGCGCGCATCGCCAGCTCGAGCGCGGCGAGCGCGAGGATCCACGCGAGCGGGCGGTGCTGCGCCGCGCGGGCGGCGAGCACGATCCCGACGCAGACCGCCGAGAGGAAGATGGCGCCGACGGCGAGGATCAGCAGACGCGCACCGCGCCGGCGCGTCGAGCGCCCGGCCGCACGACGCGCCCGCTTTGCCCGGCTGCGTGATCGTGACCGCGTCATCGGCCGGTCGCGATGAAGCGCAGGTAGCGTGCCCAGAGACGGTCGCCCTCGGCGACGGCGTCGTAGGAACGCAAGCCGAGCGGGTCGGGATCGGCGAGCGCGTTGCGCAGCACGCGCTCGACGAAGTCCGAGCGCGACATCGTGTGCGGGCGTTGCCAGTCGATCGCGTCGATCAGCTCGCGGTCGATCTCAAGCTCGAGCGGGTCGCGCAGGTCCGCGCGCTGCACGAAGCGGTGTCGGACGCGAGCGGCCATCGCGCTACCGCAGGTGGCCGATCACCCGGTCGACGTGCTGGACGAGATGCCGGACGACGTGCCGGAGCGCGTCGCCGTCGAGCACGGTGCCAGCACGGCCGAGCGCGCGCGCGAGCGCGACGAGCACCAACGCGCGCGTGAGGCGACGCAGCATCACCGCCGTGCCTCCGGGAAGAGCTCGTGGAGGCGCTCGCGCAGCCACAGGAATGAGCGCCGACGCGGCTCGACGCCCCACATCGCGGCGGCGAGGTCGTAGACCGAGCCGCCGCGCGGGCGGCCGTCGCCCCGGCGGCATGCCTTCGAGTAGCACGTCCAGCCGCGCTCCGGCGTCTCGTAGACCTTGAAGCTCGGCCGGCGCTCCGCATGGAACGGGCAGAACACGAAGCCGGAGCGCGGCACCTCGACGCCGAGCAGCCGCGCAACGTAGACGCGCGGCAGCAGCGCCAGCAGCGGATCCGCGCCGGGGTCGCGCGCGACGCGCGGACGCAGCACCGGAAGCGGCGCGTGCGGCAGCACGGCGCGCAGCGCGGCCGGGTCGTAGACACGACCGGTCCCGCCGGCGATCCGCACGAGCGCCGGCGGCGTCACCTTGTGGTTGCGGGTGCCCGGCGGGCGCAGGATCGACGTCGCCGCCCAGACCGGATCGCCGCCGGTCGCGTGCGCGAGACGCCGGTTCAGGTCCTCGATCATCGGGATCGGCGTGCGCGCGCTCAAGCGCCAGTAGCCATGCGCGCCGCCCGGCGAGCCCGACGCGACGATCAGCGTCGCCGGCGGGTCGAAGGCGTCGAGCCGCTCGAGGCCGTCGGGACCATCGACGTCGACCCAGGCGATCCACGCGCCGGCGATCGCCTCGCGCGTGCCCGCGCGCGAGGTGCGCGGCGCGCACGCGACGTAGACGTCGGCGAGCGCCGCTGCGGCCGGCAGCGTCACGAGCAACCGGGCGCGTCGGCCGAGCGCGACGAAACGCTGCTTCATCACCGCGTCGTCGGGCTCGCGCGTGCGGATGTCGAGATAGGTGCGCGCCGTCTCGCCGCCGACGAGCAGGTCGAGGTACGCGCGCAGCTCGCGCGTGAGCGCGAGCGGGCACGCGGTGCCGAAGCGCGCCAGCCGCGTCGTCATGCAGAGCCTCGTCTCGGCTCGCGTGCGTCGACGGTGTCGGCGACATCGACCGCGATGAACCAGAACTCGCCGTCGAGCAGCGGCACCTCGTGGGGCCGCGCGGCGGCCCACGCGGCGAGCTGCGGATACGTCAGCTCACCGCGGTACATCGCGGCGACGCGCTGCGCCGGCGTCATCGTCCAGAGCGCGCGAATACGTGCCTCGTGGGGCGCGCGCCCTCTGATCCAGCTCTCGTACAGCGAGCCGCCGGCCTGATCCGGCGTGGTGGTGGTCGGTTTCGACATGCGGGTGTCCCCTCAGGGCGGGTGGGGCCGTCCGTGGAACGGACGGCCCCGGTGCCCTGCTAGGCGGTGGCGACTGCCGGCTCGGGCTGCGCGTCGGTCGTGCCCGGTACGTCCGGCTCCGTGTCGTCGGAGCCCGCGGCGCGCTCGGGGGCGCCGAGGAAGAGGACGTGCTCGGCGACCACGTACACGCGCTGGTACTTCGAGCCCTTGTGCTCCCACTCGTCGTGCTCGATGCGGCCGGTGATCGAGATGTGCCGGCCCTTGGCGAGGTATCTCGCGCACAGCTCGGCGGTCATGCCCCAGGTGCGGACATCGACGAAGGCGGCGCCGCGGTCCTCGCCGTTCTTGCCGCCCCGGCGACCGATCGCGACGCGCAGATCGCAGACGCTCTTGCCGCTGGGGGTGCTCCGCAGCTCGGGGTCGCGGGTGAGACGGGCGGTGATGGAGACGACGTTGGTGTCCTGCATGAGGGCCTCCTGTGAGGTGGGCTGGTTGACGACCCCAGACAGGGACCTACGACCGGCCCGACGAAGCCGGGCGGCAGCGAACGCACGCGCCAGCTCTTCAGCGCAAGCGGCCCGCGAGCGCAGCGAGCGGGGAAGAGCTGGCGTGGCGGATTGCTGCCGCCCGCGCGCAGTCGTGGACGGCGTAGTCCAGGCTGGGGGGAGGCAAACCAGGCCGCCGTCACGGAGCACCGAGCTCGGCACACAGCCCGCCGTCGTCGTCCTGCCTCCGACGGAGTCGACGATCTGGCTGCGGATCCCGGTGGTCATGGCGCTCAATCCCTGGTCGCGAGCGCCGGGCGGCTGATGTCGAGGAGACCGACTCCGGCGTTCACTACTACCGGACCCGTCGAGAGCGCCTGTGCCGAAAATCTCGCCAGCGCGGAGCGCAGTGACGGCTCCGTCGTCGTCGAGTGGCAGCTCGGCTCGCGCGCGACGATGGCACCGCGCGCCGCGTGCCTCGCGCCAGCGCGCGAGGAAGCCACGGGAACGGAGGAGCACGTTCCACCCCCGGCCGTCCCTCGTCGGAGCCGGGTCTCAGCTTGGCCGGCGCCCGCGAACGGTCGACCTCCGTCACGACGACGACCGCTTGTGCGCGACGTCGCTCGTCACCACCGCGACCCGGAGCTGCACCGAGCCGGACGCGGCCGACGAATCCGTGTAGTCGGCTTCCCGCTACGAACGCGATCGCCGGCTTCTCCGCGCTGATGACTGCGTGGAGACGCCGTGGCGTCGACTCTCGTTGTCACTTGGCGGTCTCGACGGTCGCTTGCCTGTGCGCTCCGTCTCCGTCGGTGCTCGTCGCCGCCCTCGCCCGTCCGTCTCCGTCTCGCCTACTCCTCCAGTCGTTCGGATCTCAGATTCCAGTTCTTGCCTGTGTGCGCCTCGCCCCTGGGCTCCGCTCTGCCTTCAGCAGCAGGATCTCTTGTGGTCCCATCTCACAGATGGCAGGTCGAGGAAGGGGGGTGTCCGGGCGCGTAGCGGGCGGACACCCCCCTTCCTCGACCTCAAGAGTCCTGCAAATCGCCTGATTTCGGAGCCCAGGGGCGAGGCGCACCGCGAGGCGCCTGGGTGCCTCGCCGTTTTTCGCCTCAGGAGGCACCCAGGGTGCCTCGGTGATTCTGGCCAGCACGAGGCACCCTGGGTGCCTCGTGGGGGAAGGAAGTGCGGCGGCCGCCGATTCAATCGGTGCGGCGGCGTCAGGCTGCCGCCTTGGAAAGCGCGAGCTTCCCCCGCGTCGTCGTCGTGTCGGCGCCGGGCTGGCCCATCTGACGAGTCTCGCGCGGAAGAAGGGCCGCGAGGACGACGATCATGGCGAGTGCGCCGCCGGCGGCCATGACCGTCGTCGCTCCGAGCTGCTGTGCCAGCCAGCCGACGCCGACCACGCCGAGGGGCAGTAGCGCATACGAGCCGAGGTGATCGTACGAGGAGACGCGCGCGAGCGCTGCGGGTGGAACCCGCTGTGTGAGCGCGGTGCTCCACCAGATGTCGAACAGCGCGAGCCCGGTGCCGCCCGCGATCGCGAGGAGCAGAACGATGGCCAGGGAGAACCCTGCCCCAGCCGCCACCAGCAGGCCCCCGAAGGGGACGGTCACCACGATCGCCGTGTAGATCGGACGGCGCGGTCGCCATCGCATTCCGAGCAGGGAGCCGACGGCTGTGCCGACACCGATACCGGCCACGATCCATCCCCAGGCAGCGGCGCGCCCATAGGCCGCAGCCGCGACCGCCGGCCCGAGAACGAGATACGGGGCGTACGCAACGACGAGGTAGACGGAGAAGACGGCGATCGTCACCCAGATCCAGGGTCGCGCGCGGACCTCGTGGAAGCCCGCCCGTGCATCTGCGATCAGCGAGAGCCGTCCGATGCCGGGGTCTTCGCCGCGTGGCCGCGGTCGCAGATGCGTCACGAGGCTCGCGCTGACGAGGAACGTCGCGGCGTCGATCGCGAAGGGCACCCCGGTCCCGAAGTTGAGGACGAGCGCGGTCGCGAGCGCGGGACCGGCGAAGCCGGCTACCCGCTGCGTGAAGCGGGTCGCCGCCGTGGCGTCCTGAATCAGACGTTCCGGGACGGTCTGCGGCAGCAGAGCTGTGCAGGCCGGCTGGAAGAACGCCTCTGCTGCTCCGAACAGCACCTCGATCGCGACGAGCTCGCCGAGCGTCAGCGCGTCGGCGAACACGAGCGCGGCGAGCAGAGCATGAAGGGCTCCCCGCACGACGTCGCTAGCCACGACGATGCGGTGCCGTGGCAGGCGATCTGCCCACACGCCGCCTAGGATCAGGAAACACAGCAGCGAGGCGCTCTGCGCGCCCACGACCAGGCCGAGGTCGACGGTGGACCCCGTGCGGTCCATCACGAGCAGACCGAGCGCTACGAGCACCATCTTGTCGCCGAGTGTGGAGACGGCCTGACTCACGAACAGCCGGCGGAAGTCAGCGTAAGGCCAGAGGACTTGGATCCGCTGCATGGTTGCGTACGCGTGCCGCTACGGCGCCGGGGTGATGCTCGCCGCCGCGCGCATCGCCTCGTCTCGGTCGTGGAGTGCCTTGCCGGCGGCCCAGGCCATGCGCTCGCGGAGACGGTCGGCGAGCTCCGGCGACACCCTGGACGCGAAGGTCTCGAGCGCGACGCGGACGTCGTCCGTCGCAGCGAGCAGCTCGTCGAGCTCCTGCGACTCGATCGGCAGATCGAGAAGCTCAGGAGCCACGCTCGCGAGCAGCAGCGTCGGGGCGAGCGCACCGGCCCCGGCCGCGGCGACGGTGAGCTCGTACGCTGCCCGGTGCAGCCGCGCGACGTCCGGGTCCGTAGCGGCTTCGGCCGCGGTCACGCTCACAGCTCGTCGCCCGTCTCGTCGTCGGCAAGGAGCACGTTCCGCCATGACTCGGCCGTAAGGCGCAGAACTGTCGCCAGCCGCGCGATGGCCTTCGGCGTCAGTCTGTTAAAGGGCGACGAGAAGTCAACGTCGGCAGCGGTCTCCAGGCTGGCCACGACGGTCGCGGGAATGCCGCTGAGGCTGCCGATCACCTCACGGATCGGCAGTGTCGACTGTGCCGGATGTTCGCTCGTCTCGAGGGCGATGGCGAGCGCAAGCAGTCCGCGGCGTGGCGGCAAGAGCTGCGCGGCGAGGAGCAGCTGACGTGGATCGGCGATCCCCTTTTCGAGCCATGCACCGGCAGCCTCGACGACAGGCTCGGACCAGGCGACCACGGCACGGTGGCCGGACCCCTCTCGAGGCGTCAACGTGCGGGCGAGGTCGTGGATGATGTCGACGCCGTCGACGAGCGCCTCGGCCAGTCGTTCGATGCGACGCACGCGTGGTGCGTCCGCGCGTATCGACTCACTACGACGCAGGCTCGCCGGGTCGTAGTCTTCGAGCTCTCCCGCAAGCTGTTCAGTGATGGCGCGAACGACCCGCGTCTGGTCGTGCAGTCGCAAGAGCGAGAGTCCGGCTGTCGCATCGCGCTTCGAGGCCATGATCGACTCCGCTCAGCGCACGCGCATCGCGGTGGACACGGATCTCGGACCGGGGGCCGCCGCGCGCCACGTGCGGACGAGCCGGCCGGGTGGCGCCGACGACGCCGCGCGTGCGCGGCACGACCGGAGCCGCCCGACCCGGTCGCGCCGCGCACGGCGCGTGTCTCTCTCTCCCAAGGCTGGGTCCTCTTCTCTACCTGAAGCGTGTCCCCATCCCTGTGCCGCTTGGGGAGACGACTGTTGGGGGAGCAGTCGCCTCCCGCGCCGACGAGTGGTCGTCAGCAGTGCAGGTGACCTACCTCGTGCTGCTGGGGGGAACTACCGAGGTGACCCCTGCGCGTCGCACCGTATTCACGGTCCACTAGCGATGCAAGACCGAAACATGGGATAGTGGACCGAAACTCGGGATACTGGGCGAGCCGGACGCGCGGGACGATCCGAACTGCTACAGGCGGTCGGACACCTTCTGTAGGTTGCATTTTCGGTAGGCCGGACATGCTGGTCGTGGGCGCCAGGACGGGGGTTTTCGACGATGGGACTGCGGCACGCCGTACTTGGGGAGAGCGCTGAAGCGCCAACCCACGCAGTAGAGATCGCCAGGCGTGTCACGCAGAATCACGCAGTCGCCGGGTGGGCGATCGCGTCTATCGAAGCCACGATCCGAGACGTCAAGAGGCTGGGACTGCTTCATCGACGACCCGATACGGCAGAGCCGCAGTTCGATCCTTCCACCGGCGCGGACCTGACCCCTTTGGAGGTGTCTGCCGCCGGGGACGAAGTGCTCCGCGCATGGCGTCGGCGGCCTTCGACTCCGGTGCCGTTCCGCGACCACCTTCTGCTCAAGATCGACACGTCGGAGGAGGCTGACCTTCCCGAGCTCGACGACCTCGTGAGAGAGCGCCTGGAATGGGTGATGGAGACCTACGCCATCGTCAAGTCACGGTCGGGTCCTCCGTCGCCGCGGCCTGAGCTGAGCTGGGAAGAGAAGCGGAAAGTCATCGCCCGCCGGCTCGATCTTTATGTTCTCGACGGGATGGCTCGCGGTCTCCGGCAAATGCAATCGGAGGTTCGGGGAGCGCGGGCACGTCACGATTCGACGCGATGACGCGTGCGCCGGTGCTGTCGCTCGAGGGCGTGTCCCTGACGTACTTTCGTGGTGCTCGGCATCGGGTGTCGTTGCTGCATGACGTGTCGTTCGAGGCGGCGGCGGGAGAGTTCGTCGCGATCGTCGGCGACCCGACGTCCGGGAAGACGTCGCTGCTCCAGATCGCTGCGGGGCTGATCGCACCGGCCGCCGGCGTGGTACGCCTTGACGGGGAGCCGCTGGCGGCGGGCGATGACCTCGATGCACGGATCGCGATGGCAGATCGGCTCGGCCTCCCGCGGGAGATGTTGCAGATGACCGTGCTCGACATGGTCGCGGTGCCGCTGTACGAGACGATGAAGAACCGCGCTGCGGCCGAGCAGCGCGCGGCGGATGCACTCGGCGTATTCGGGATCCCGGACCTCAACCGTGCGAGATGGCGCGAGCTGTCGAACGTGGAGCGGATGTTGGTGCGGGTCGCGCAGGCGACGGTGCGTCGACCGAG